>JAEEGH010015607.1_pt1 | contig 16465 bp, 9 predicted proteins | sample 9134181 | NCBI WGS metagenome assembly JAEEGH01 (sample SAMN16246544, study PRJNA631951) | gut metagenome | biome: gut microbiome; feature: rumen; material: DP-attached | host: Bos | place: Iran: Karaj | collected 2018-10
AGCTGTCGCGACGTATCACGTGGCGAGTTATCGGAATCATAACGTTCTTCAATGTGCTGATCATTGGAGCCATGTTCGTATTTGTTTTCAGAGCTTCGCTCATGAACAGCAACATGCGAGGGCAATATGTCGTTGACGGGATAGAAGGCAAGATAGAGTCGGTGCTATGGGCCGTGCATGTAGGGGCGGCCAACAGCCGTGACGAGATAGAGCGAAACTTGGAGAGTCCGGAGCAAGTCTTCGATGCTTTGGAGCGTGAAATCACTGTGAACCAGTTCATGGGTTGCTTTGCAGCCTTCGAGCCAGACTACTTCAAAGGTCAGGGGCGCTGGTTTGAAGCCTATCTTTATTATGCCGACAGTACCCGGCTTGAGCGCCAGCAGATAGGCTCGCCAAGCCACGACTATTTCAACGGCCCGTGGTATGAGAAAGGGCTTAGCCAAGACAGGCAGGGCCTGGGCTATCTGACCACCCCCTACTTCGACGATTCCGTTGACAGTGCCATGTACTGCAGCTATGTGCTGCCCATCGTTGACCGCCAGGGCCGCAGGGTGGGCGTATATGGCGTTGACCTGGATTATACATGGCTCAACAGTGTCATCGATGAAGTAGAGATAATCATCAAGAGAGAATTCTTCGACAGCGATGAAAGCCTACAGGACCGTGACGGCAATATCTATTTCTCTGTCCAGATTATCGATGAGAAGCGTAACAGGATTCTGGGTTCTGAATCCCTTGACATCAATATTCTCAACACCGAGCAAAAGGAAGTATTTGGCAACCTTGGGATGAAAGACCTAAAGGGTACACCTTATTATATTAACCTCAAGCCGATACCTTACACTGACTGGACAGTGGCTGTCATACAGCACCGTAATCTTGTGTTTACGTGGGGCGTTATACTTGCCATTGTCATCCTTTTCTGCATGGGTATTGGCTGCTTTGCCATTTCCATCTTTATCCGCCGGAGCATCCGCCGCGCCACCAAGCCGCTGGGATTCCTTTCCGAGTCGGCCCAGGAGGTGGCAAAGGGTAACTTCGACACACCACTGCCCACCTTCAAGCACTACGACGAAGTGGCCCAGTTGCGCGACTCGTTCGGCAATATGCAGCAGTCGCTGGTGAAATACATTGAGAAGCTGAAGGACACCACCGCCCAGAAGGTCTCGATAGAGCGCGACCTCCGCATTGCCAGCGGCATACAGATGGGCATGCTGCCCGAGAAATTCCCCACCCGCGAAGACCGCGACGACGTGCAGCTCTTTGCCTCGCTGACCCCTGCCAAGGAGGTGGGCGGCGACCTGTTCGACTTCTATTTCCGCGACGAGAAGCTCTTCTTCTGCATCGGCGACGTATCGGGCAAGGGTGTGCCTGCCTCACTCTTCATGGCTGTTACCCGCTCTGCCTTCCGCACCGTGTCGGCCCATGAGTCGATGCCTAACCGCATTGTGAACACCATCAACAGGACGATTGCCGACATGAATAAGATGAACATGTTTGTTACCCTCTTTGTCGGTGTACTCGACCTGCCCACAGGCCGTCTGCGCTACTGCAATGCCGGCCACGATGCCCCGCTGCTCGTCGGAGCAGGCGTAGGCGAACTGCCTTGCGACTCAAACATCCCCGTCGGCTTCATGCCTTCATGGGAATATACGCTGCAGGAGGCACAGATATTCACGGGCACCACCATCTTCCTCTTCACCGACGGACTTACTGAGGCTATGGATGCCAACAATGCCCAGTTCCAGATGGAGCGTATCAACGACATAGCAACCCATGCACTGGCCAACCAGCAGCAGGAGCCCCATCAGCTGATCGCCCAGATGACCGAAGCCGTCCATCAGTTTGTGGGCGATGCCGAACAGAGCGACGACCTGACGATGATGGCCATACAGTATATCAAGCTGCAGAGTGACGTGAAAATGCGGAAGAGCATCGTGCTGCAAAACGACATGCAAGAAGTGCCACGGCTGAATGCCTTTGTTGAAGAGGTCTGCCAGACCGTGGGATTCGAACAAGATGTCACCACAAAGATCAATGCGGCTGTAGAGGAGGCTGTTGTCAACGTCATGAAGTATGCCTACCCGTCAGGACAGCGCGGCGATGTGAGCATTGAGGCTGCTTCTAACGAGACGCGCCTGAAGTTCACCATCATAGATAAAGGCAAGCCCTTCGATCCTACCGTTCAGACTGCGGTCGATACCACACTTTCGGCCAAGGAGCGTCCCGGTAGTCTGGGCATCCAGATCATGCGTCAGAATATGGACTCCATCAACTATGAGCGTATAGACCAGCTCAATGTACTGACACTGAGAAAGAAAATTATTCAAAAACAGTAAACGACAATGAACACATTACAGTCGCCTGAGCAGATCAATGACCATCTGCGTGTGACGGCCGTGCCAACCTATCTCCTGGCTGCTGCCATCATCATTCTGCTTGGGGCCTTCATCGTCTGGGGCTTCCTGGGGAATGTGAGCGACAAAGCCTACTATTCTGGCGTTGTTTTCCCCGTGCAGGGCACTACCGACATCACACTGCCCAACAAGGGTATTGTGCGTACGATGCTGGTACATAATGGCGACAGCGTACGGCAGGGGCAGACGGTGGCCATGGTATCCATCGGCGACAGCCACAGCTTCCTGACCAGCACGGTGAGCGGTCTGGTCATCAGCACGAAGATGGACAATGAGCCGTTCGAGGCCTTCGACCCCATTGTGAGCGTGGTTGACGGTAATGCCGCTGACGGAGAGTTGCAGCACACGCAACTCATAGCATACGCTGACAACGAGGCCCAGCGTGACCTGCGTATAGGCATGGAGGCCCAGGTGTGGCCCGCCGACGAGAAGCGCGACGAGATAGGCTATGTCCGTGGACGCATCACTCAGGTGGTGCGCTATCCTGCCGCTGCCGACGAGGTGCGCCAGACCCTGAAATCGAACATCCTGGCCAAGCGGTTGCTGGAACAGGGCGACGTGGTCTATGAGGTGCGTATCGACCTGCTGCGGTTGCCCGAGGATGCCACGCGCTATGACTGGTCGTTCGGAGAGCCCGCCGATGTGAGTATGGGCATTGGTACCTACTGCTCGGTGCTCACCGAGACCAAGCGCCGCAGCATGTTCCAGTACCTGTTTGACTCTGCACGGACACGCTTCCGTGATGTAAAGCTAAGGTTTGAGTAATGAAGGAGCAACACAAAACAAAGAAGAACGGACTGACGGTGACGGAGGCGCTCAGGTACTTCCTGAAGGGCAACTTCATGTTTGTGGTTAGCGGTTTTGTGGCCTACATCATTGGTAACGCTGTAAGCCTGCTGCCGCCGCTGTTCCAGCAGGTATTTACCGATAACATCATCACCCGCAAGAATCCCGAATGGTTCACGCCGCTGCTGATTGTTTATATCCTTCTGTTTGTGCTGGAGCTGGCAGCATGGATAACTCTCTCGATACAACGTAAGAAGGACAGTGCGAAATTAGGCATTACCGTGTCGTCAACGTATTTGTGGAATGTGCTCCGCCTGCCGATGTCATTGCTGGCACGGTTTTCGCCCGGCGAACTGGTGGCCCGATATACGAGTATTGGCAAAACCATCAGGGTTCTGGAGTTTGCCCTGCCTTCGGTAGTCGCCTTCTTCATACCGGTGATCAGTTGCACCCTGATTATGCTCTTCAACTGGAAATTGGGCATGGTGGTGGTGGTATCCATCCTGTTGCTACTCTATGTGATACGTATGACTTCCAACATGCAGAAAAGGAAGGCCATGGACATGGACGTGACGGAGTCGAGACTGCAGAACGTCACGATGACGGGTATGAGCAACCTGGAGACCATCAAGTCGATGGGAGGAGAGCAGGCCTTTTTCTCGCAGTGGGACAATACCTATGTACAGGCCATGAACGCCCGGGTGAGGACGTCGGCGACCAACATCTTCATCAGTGCTGTCCCCCTCTTTGTGCTGCATCTGACCAATGCCCTCATCCTGTGCCTGGGTGCCTGGTATATCCTGCGTGGCGAACTGACACCGGGTATGCTTTTGGCTTCACAAGGTCTTGTCAATGAATCCATCTGGCCGCTCAACAAGACTGTCGACGCGATGATGGTGGTGATGAGGGTCAATTCATCCATCAAGCGTATCAAGGATGTAGCCGACAGTAACCGTGAAGCATCCCCTTTGTATTTGCCTACTGATGACGAGTTGCCCGACATCGTCAAACTGATGGGCGAGATTGAACTGCGTGATGTCACTTTCGGCTATGACCGCAACCTGCCCCCTATCCTCGAACACTTCTCGCTGAAAATCGAAGCAGGTGAACGTATCGCCCTTGTCGGCAGCTCCGGATGCGGCAAGAGCACGATACTGAGTCTTATTTCCGGTCTTTACGAACCGTGGGAAGGCGAGGTGTTGTTCGATGGAAAGCCCCGCAAGGCCATCAACCGTATGAGCTTTGTCAATTCCGTCTCTGTGGTGAACCAGGATGTGACGCTTTTTGAGGGAACCATCGCCGACAATGTGAAGATGTGGGACGAGTCGATAGAGGACTTCGCCATGGTGATGGCCTGTAATGACGCCCAGATCCATCAGGAAATCATGGAACGCCCGGGAGCCTATCAAGGTGTGGTGGCTGAAAGCGGCAAGAACTTCAGCGGCGGCCAGCGGCAGCGTATAGAAATAGCCACGGCACTGGCCAAGGAACCCACCATCCTCCTGATGGACGAGGGAACCTCGGCGCTTGACCAGCATACAGAGGCCAAGGTGATGGAAAATATCTATGGTCAGGGTATGACGCTTATCATGATTGCCCACCGTTTAGAGACCATCGCCGCCTGCGACCAGATTTACGTGATAGAGCAGGGGCGTGTGACCCAGCACGGCACCCACGACGAACTGCGGCAGATGGACGGCCTGTATAGTAACCTGTTAAAATACGCCTGACGCCATGATCAACAATCCGTTTCTTGAACAGTTAGCCCAACGTTTGGACGGTGACCGCCAGGCCATGAGCAGGACGCAGGACATCTTCCGTTCCCTCGTCGACCGCAAGGTGTGGAAGCAGATGAGGTACAGTGAGGAGATGCCGCTGAACCTTGCGAAGATAGAGACCTTCTTGAATGGCAAGAACATCTTCTTCCGTAATATAGAGCTGACCGCCGGCTGGTGGAGCCGGTGTACGGGCAAGATGCTGGGCTTCCTGACCGAGGACGACTCGCCTGTGCTGCTGATTCCTGGCTTTTCGAGCTACACTTTCAGCCATCCCAAAACGGGCAAGGTCATCAAGGTGGACAAGCACACCGACCTGCTGAAGCCCGAGGCATTGACACTCTGCTATCCTTTCCCTGACAACGAACTGACAGCTAAGGATATCATGCGCTACGTGGCCGACAGGCTAAGCGCGTATGATGCACTCTATGGCCTCCTGGCTTGTATCGGCGTCATACTTCTGACCATGTTCACGCCCCATGTCTGTAAACTGATTTTCTCGGAGATTATCCCATCGGGCGATGCCTACCAGATTATACCCGTCGCGACGTTGCTTGTCGGGGCGAGCGTCGGACTGATGATGGTGCAGACAGCCCGCAATCTGGTGGTGGTACGTATCAAGGACAAGGTGGAATACGTGTTGCAGACGGCCATGATGTCACGCCTGCTGCTCTTGCCTATCTCGTTTGTCAAGGCGTATGCGCCAGGCGACCTTTCCAACCGTCTGCTGTCGGTTTCGCGCATCAGTGCCAGTCTCACGGCCAGCTTCATGTCGACCATCCTGACATTCCTCTTCTCCGGCATCATGTTCATTCAGTTCTTCATCTATGGAGGACCGTTGCTCTTCACAGGCTTGGCAGTTATCTTCATACAGTTTGTCGGCATCCTGCTACAGTTTTACTATACGCGAAAAGTCCAGATGAATGTCAATGCCAACAGCTCGCATCTCATCGGCACCCTGTTCTCCCTGTTTTCCGGCATAGGGAAAATCAAGACATGCGGCGCCGAGTTCCGGGCTTTCCATCAATGGGCAAAGGCATACGCCCCGGCAGATGCCAACGGCAGTTTTCAGCCAGTAGCCAGTTTCTACATGGCCGGTATCAACTACTGTATCCAGCTGCTGCCAATGATTGTTACGATGTGGGCGGCCTGGCACTATCAGCTGCCACTCTCTGACTACATCGCTTATTGTGCTGTACTGGCGCTCGTCTGTGGGGCTATCAATCAGTTGCAGACTATCTCCAAGGATGTGGCGCGACTGCTGCCGGAGTTACGGCTGTGTCAGCCTATTATAACGGCTCAGCTGGAAGACAAGAAAGATGCGGTGGTCGTGGAGCAGATTACCGGTAATGTGGATATACGTGGGCTGAAGTTCCGCTATGCCGACAACATGCCCTTGCTTTTCGATGGTCTGAACTTAAAGATCAACAGCGGCGACTACGTGGCGCTCGTGGGATCCTCGGGCTGTGGCAAGAGTACGCTGATCAGGCTGATGCTTGGACTGGAACAGCCGCAGGCAGGCTCCATCTTCTACGACCAGTACAACCTCCGCGAGATCAATCTGCGCAGCTTCCGCAAGTTCTGCATCAGCATCTGCCTGCAGGACGGCAAACTCATTGAGGGCACCATCCTCGATAATATCATCTTCAACAACCCCCTGTTGACGGAGGAAGATGCCTGGGAAGCCGCCCGCATGGCAGCTCTCGACAAGGACATCCAACGGATGCCTCTGGGCATGAAGACACCTATCACCATGGATGGAAAAGGCGTGTCGGGCGGACAGCGGCAGCGCATACTCATTGCCCGGGCACTGGTGAGGAAGCCGAGGATTCTCTTCCTCGACGAGGCCACATCGGCACTCGACAATATCAGTCAGTATATCGTCACCGAGAGTCTGGCCAACCTGAAATGTACGCGTGTGGTCATTGCCCACCGCCTGAGCACCATCCAGCATTGCAACCGCGTCATCTTGCTGCGCGACGGTCGTGTGGCAGCCGACGGCAGCTATGAAGAGATAAAAGACAAACTGAATATTGACATTGAACATTGAACGTTGAACATTGAACATTGAACATTGAACGTTGAACATTGAACGTTGAACATTGAGAATGACCAGTAAGAATACGATATATAAAATAGGTATGCGGGCAGTGCTCACAGCATTGTTCACTATCCCCTATTCTCTGTCTACTGTTTCCGCGCAGCAGCTCAGCCTCGACCAGGCCATCCGCCACGCTCAGGACAGTACGATCATTGCCTTCCAGAGCCGTCAGGAATACAACCACTATGCCTTGCACTACGACGAGTTCCTCGCCCTGCGCAAACCACAGCTCAACCTGCGTGTGGCTCCTAACTACTACAGGCTTCTCAGCGACCTGTCGCGCGACTATGTCTATCTGCGCAACTACGACAACCTGTCGGCCGCTGCCAGTGTCACCCTCTCGCAGAAGATGCTCAACTGGGGTGGCGAGGCCTATATCGGCTCACAAGCCATCTGGAGCGAATACTTCAGCTCACAGTCCACCGAGGCCAGGCAGTTCGTGGCAGCCCCTGTTCTGGTGGGCTACCGGCAGACGCTTCTCGGCTACAATCCCTACCGTTGGGAGAAAGCCGTGGAAGACCAGCGGCTGAAGGCTGCCCGTCAGCAGCACCGGTACGATATGAACAGCATTGCCGAGGAGGTGACGCGCCGCTTCTTCCGGTTGGTCTGCTGCCAGGGACAGGTCGATATGTATCGGCGTAACCTGCAGACCGCCGACACCCTCTATGCCATCGCCCGCGAGAAAGCCAGCATCCTCATGGTGACCATGGCCGAACTGCGCTCATTGGAGTTGCAGCGAGTCAATGCTGCCAACGCTCTGGCCATAGCCCGCACGGCTGAAGAGGATGCCCGCACCCGACTGGCATCCTTCCTCCGTCTCGACGGCGACCATCTGACAACCCTGCACCTGCAGTTCCCCCAAGAGCCCAAGACCGTCACACTATCGGCTGCCGAGGCCGTCGACTTGGCCTTGGCCAACAATCCCGCCTATCAGCACCAGATAGCCACGCTGACCGAGTCGCGCCATCAGGAGCAGAAGGCCCAGAAGGAGAAGGGTGTCAATGTGGCGCTCGATGTCAATGTGGGTATGCAGCAGGTCGACAACGTCGTTGGCCGTGCCATCCGCGACCAGCGGCTCTACGCCCTCGGGACCGTCACGTTCAGCGTGCCGCTCATCGACCACGGTGCCGCCCGTAGCCGCCATGCTGCCGCCCAGGCTTGGGTGGAGCGCGAAGAAAGTGCCCTCGACGAGGCAGCACGAAAGTTGAGCGAGGATGTCGCCACAACCCTGCACAACATCAACACCTATCGTCAGCTGTTGGAGCGCACCACCCAGGCTGTCGCCATGGCCGACGAGGTGTTTCAGCTCAATGCCGAGAACTATGCCAATGGCCTCTGCGACATCAACACCTACACGCTGGCCCAGAACCGCCGTGACGAGGCCTACAACCAGTATCTGTCGGCGCTCGAAAAGTATTGGACTACCTATTATCATTTAAATACGCTAATTGGAAATGAATAAATTCACTATTCTCTGTGTCCTGGCCCTCGCGCTGATGGCCTGTCAGAATGGGCAGAAGAACGAACCCGTCAACGGGAGTCCCGACACAACAAAAGCCTCCCCCAGTCGGGGGAGGTTGGAGGGGGCTTCCAGTCGGGGGCGGTTAGAGGGGGCTTCCAGTCGGGGGAGGTTGGAGGGGGCTTCCTTCTCCTGCAAAGGCACCATCGAGTCGGTCTCAGAAGTGGCCGTCACCAGCCGCATCAACGAGCAGATCGTCATGTTGGGCGTAGAGATGGGACAGCGCGTACACAAAGGCCAGGTCGTAGCACGGCTTGACAGGACTGCCACGGAGGACAGGATAGTGAAAGGACGTGCCGAAGTAGAGCGTGCCGAATACCAGTATCAGAACATCTTGATGGGACAAGGCTATAAGCGCGGAGCTTTCGACCAGGCACCTGAGAACATCCGTGAGATGGCACGTGTCAACAGCGGCTACAACACGGCCAAGGCCGCCCTCCGCCAACTGGAGCATCAGTTGACCTACTGTACCATCCAGGCCCCCATCTCGGGAGTAGTGACCCAGCTCGATGCCGTTCTCTATGCGACAGCCGTTCCTGGCGAGACCCTGTTCCGCATCGTAGATACCGACCATCTAAAGGTCTGCTTCGATATACTTGAGAACGAACTGCAGCGATTCGAGAAAGGCACCGCCATCACCGTCACCCTCATCTCCTATCCCGACGACCGCCACCAGGCCCGCATCACAGCCGTCAGCCCCGTGGTGGAAAAGAGCGGTATGATACACCTGGAAGCCACCCTCACGCCCCATCCTCACCTCATGCCCGGCATGTCGGCCATCGTTACTTTGGGGAGTGAAGTAAACTGAGTACAATAATTACAATAAACAACTTAATACAACAAAACAATGAAAAAAATGTGTTCATGGGTGGTTGCCGCCACCCTCGTTTGCGGCACAATCGCCTTTATGACCTCCTGCAAGGAGGCTAAGCCCAATGAAGACAATCCCGTCCAGAAGGTTTCGAGTGAAGAACTGATTCGCACCTCGCAGAGTTGGGACGGTGTCGAACTGCCCGACTACCTGCAGGGCCGTCCCGAGTTGGTAGCTGTGAAGTACGTGTTCCCCGCAGGTCAGAAGTTAGGTTGGCACCACCATCCCGTGATGAACTACGGCATACTGGTGCAGGGCGAACTCACCATCATCGGGCAGGACGGCAAGGAGAAAACCGTGCACGAGGGCGAGGCCGTTGTCGAGATGGTAAACACCATCCACCACGGCGAGAACCGAGGCTCGAAGCCCGTCATCCTCTACATGTTCTACCTCTCTCAGAAGGATATGCCCCTCGCCGTACAACACCCTGAAATTCCGTTGGAATAAGTGTCTGAACAGGCGAAATTTTGTTACGATGGTTAATCGGTGTTAAATTACACTCGGGAGTATTGCTATTTTGAAAAAATTAGCTTATCTTTGCATATTATTATTTTAACTTAAAACACTAGTAAAATGAAAAAGATTATGAATTGGGTGCTTGCCGCCACCCTCGTATGCGGCGCAAGTGTATTCACAGCGTGTTCCGACGGCAACGATGACAACCCCAACAAGGAACAGGCGAAGAGGTACCGTACGGAGTTTGTACAGCACACCCGTAAGAACCTGAAGGACCTGGCCGAGAACCTGAACTTCACGTCGTGGAATGCAGCTAACGCGTTGAACCAGAACTTCAACCGGTACGTGCTGAACAATCCTGAGTTTGAGAAGGCCGTCCTGAACACCTTCCTGAAGAATGTGCTGGCAACTGTCAAGCCCGTGGAGGAGGGCAGTGAGCTGGCTGAGAGGGGCTTCACGGCATACGGCACCGTCGACCTGACGAAATTCAACTACCGCTTTGTGATGAATGATGACAACACGGGCTTCGACGTAGAAGAGGGCGACGACTTTGAGGTCATTATCAATGGCTGGCATCCTGAGAAGCAACAGGTGGAGAAAGGCTTGTACAAGGTGACGCTCAAGGCTGGTGGCAGCAAGAGCTACAAGTTTGTGTATGTTCCCAAGGAGCTGGAGGATGTCGCTTTTGTCATCAATCTTCCCTCTGAGTTCCAGTTTGCTATTTCCGACAAGATTAGCGGCACATGGAACGATGGCTTCTCGGGCTCGTTCGTGAACATGATTTCTTCGGCAGAAGGACGTGAGTACATCAGTCCGGCCATCGTGAACAGCTGGGGCGTCAGCGGTGTTGTAAGCTCCAACATCCCGGCAACGCCGATCAGAAAGGCCGACCAGACTACACTCAAGTTCTCGCTCCTGACCGACAAGGTGAACCATAAGGCCAACACAGCCTTCAGCTGGGAGCAGAACGGACTCAAGTTGTTCGACCTGGCTGTGAAGGGCAGTGGTAAAGAGCAGGATGATGTGCCGCAGTCGGCTATGTTCTCTTCGTTTATCGATTTGTTAGCATTTGCTCTGTCCGGCAGTAGCATTGACGAGTCCAAGTTCACCCTGCTCGACGACCTGACCGTCACCACATCCATCAGCGACATGGGAAAAGTCACGAAAGTGGCACATGAACTGGCTGTCGCCCGTCGCAACTATGCCGATATGAAGACCATAGACCAGTACACCCAGCAGCTGAACAAACTCGTCAAGTCAGAGATGACCTGCAAGGGGCTGGACCAGACCATATCGATGAAGATGATGACCATCAAGTTCGGTGTTGACTATTGGACTGTACCCTCTCTGAACTTTGCCGACGAGAATGGCTACGTGGCTATCACCGACATGCTGGACAAGGAGAGCATCGAGTATATGCTGAACATTGTCGACCACAGCATCGAGCCGATGCAGCAGGGCCTCGTTGTAGTGCGCCAGTTGGTGCAGTATGTGCAGGGCCTCGTCAGCGGCTTCCAGTCGGGTGAGGACGAGGAGTAAACCGTCAGAGTAGTACTTTGGAAAAATCAACAGCCGCCACCAGGGCATTCCCTGATGGCGGCTGTCGTTGTTTTTGGGGGTTAGTCTGTCAGTAGCAGTACTCGGCTCGACCAGTTGGTCTTCTTGCCCCAGTCCACGTTATGGGTGGCGGGCATCTCCAGTCCGTGGTTCATGAGGTAGGCACCGCTGTAGGTCTTGCCCTCGCAGTACATGGGGGTGAGGTCGATGCGGTCCAGCTCGTGTACCTTATACATACGGGTGGGGTCGAGTCCGGCCATCTTTACGCGGGGCAGGTGCTCGTTCTGGAACTGCTCGGTCTTCCACCAGTAGAACACGGCCTTGTCCTTCTGTTCCGAGACGTACATCATCGAGGCAATGCCGCGCTTGTCGAACGGCGAGACGAGGCGGTAGATGTCGCCGAACTGCACCACGGGGCGTATCTCCTTGTACTCTTTGATGGCCTGGCGGCAGAGTGCCTTCTCCTCGTCGGTCATGTTCTTGGGCTGTATTTCCATGCCGAGGCGTCCCGACATGGCCACGTCGATGCGCATTTTGAGTGAGGTGGTGCGGTAGACGGTGTGGTTGGGTGCTGCCGAGATATGGCTGGCCATAGCGATGGCAGGGAAGAAGTAGGAGGTGCCCCACTGCATGTAGATGCGCTGCAGGGCGTCGGTGTTGTCGCTGACCCAGAACTCGTCGAACCAGGGCAGTACGCCCCAGTTGGCTCGTCCGCCGCCGCTGGCGCAGGCCTGGATGGTCAGGTCGGGATACTTCTGGCGTATGCGCTGGCACACCTTCTGGAAACCTCGGTGGTACTCGATGTAGAGGTGGCTCTGGTCATTCATCGTCAGGTATTGCGAGCCGTGGTTCATGATGGCCATGTTGGCGTCCCACTTGATGTAGTCTATCTCGGGATAGTTGGTCATCAGGTTGTCGACGATGCTGACGACGTAGTCCTGCACCTTGGGGTTAGAGAGGTCGAGCACTAACTGCGTGCCGCCGCGTCCCAGGACGGCGTCGCGCTTGGGAGCCTTCACTATCCAGTCGGGGTGCTGCTCGTATAGTACGCTGACGCTGTTGGTCATCTCGGGCTCAATCCAGATGCCGAACTTCACGCCGCGCTTCTTGGCGTCGCGCAGCAGTCCCTCGATGCCCTCGGGCAGCTTCTGGCGGTCCACCACCCAGTCGCCGAGTGCGCAGTTGTCGGTCTTTCGCGGATATTTCTCGCCGAACCATCCGTCGTCCATTACAAACAGCTCGCCGCCCATCGAGGCGATGTCGGCCATCATCTGGTCCATGCCCTGCTGGTTGATGTCGAAGTAGACACCCTCCCACGAGTTGAGCAGTATCTTGCGCTCACGGTTGCCGTGAGCCAGCATGTACTTGCGGCCCCAGCGGTGGAAGTTGCGCGAGGCACCACTGAGTCCCTCCTGCGAGAAGGTCAGCGCCACCTTCGGCGTGACAAATGTCTCGCCCCGCTTCAGGTGATACTCCGAGTTGTCGGGGTTGATGCCCGCGAAGAAGTAGTGGTAGTCGGTGTCGTCGGTCTCGACCTTCAGCTGGTAGTTGCCTGAGTAGCAGAGTGCGGCACCTATGACGTCGCCTGTCAGTTCCTGTGCGCGGCCGTCGAGCGAGAACATCACCTCGGCGTGGTCGGTGTGGGCGTTGCGAACGCCGTCCTTGTTCTTGATGATTTTCTGTCCGGCGGTCAGCGGTTCGCACACCAGCTGGCCCTCGTTGGCCCACGAGCCGTAGAGGTGGCTCAGCCAGACGTCACCTCGGCGGATGGGCAGCGAGACGGAGGCAAACTGCGTCAGCGTGACGGTGCCCTTCTCCTGGTGGGTGATTTCCGCCCATGTCTCGATCATGTCAACGTCCTTGTACTCCTGGAACTTCAGGTCGACGGTGACGGGATAGACCTTGTCCTTGAGGTGGATGACGGTTATCTGGTTGCCGTCGTTCTTCAGCCGTTCCACGCCCGTAGCCTCCAACTCGGTCGACAGGTTGCCGTCGGCGTGGCGCATGGCCAAGGCGGCCTCGGCGGGGGCGTTCTGTCCGTAGGCAGGATAGGCATCCATGCGTCCGCCCATCGGCCAAGGCAGGTTGCCAAGGTCGGCCTCCGTCAGGCGGGACCCGAAATACTGGTACTGGGGCTTCTGTCCGTTCTCGACGTTCAGCACCATCGTCATGTTCTTGGTCTGCACGACCACTTGCCCGGCCTCCATCGTCAGCGATGCGGCCATGCACAATGCAATTAACAGTTGTTTCTTCATTGTCAATGGTAATACGTTTAGGATTAGTTTACGAATGCAAAAGTAGGCAATTAAAGTGAATTGACCAAACAAATGCCCATAATTTTCAGCTGATTGCTTGGGAGTTAACGGAAAAATACCTACCTTTGTAGCGAAAAATAGGATTCAGCGATGAAAAAGAAAAAGAAATTCCGCCCCTTTTCCCGCCGGCTGACGCGCCGTCTGGTGTTAACGCTCTTCGTCGTCCTGTCTCTGCTTTGTACATGGATAGTGATGATAGGATGGGCGATGGTAGTGATTCAGACTGAGATGAACTACGTGAACCAGCTGCACCTCTGCAGGGAGAAAATACGTCAGGTAATGTCGGACATCCATGTGGCTACGGTCAATCTGGTGCCCGAAATAGAGGCCAACCTTGACCGTCCCGACGCCATGTCGCGCATTACCGAGCGCATGGTGAGGCTGAATCCAAACATACGCAGCTGCGGCATCAGCTTCGTGGAAGGCTACTATCCGCAGAAGGGCCGTGCCTATTGCCCTTATACCCTGAGGAACGACAGCTCGGAGGTGGAAGTGCGCAACCCCGTCACCAAGAACAACAACTATTTGGAGGCCGAATGGTTCAAGCAGGCCATAGCGGCCGACTCGGGTTACTGGTCGAAACCCTTTGCCGACGGCTTTGACAAGAAGACTCCCTTAGTGGCCTATATGGTGCCCATCCACGACCGCGAGCGGCGCACGGTGGCGATACTGGGTGTCGACCTGTCGTTGGAATGGCTTAATGACTATATGGGGAATGCTGACGGCAGTCTGCTGGATTATCAGGATGACGGATTCTCGCTTTCGGTGGTGTTCGGGTCAACCTACTTGTTCATCATCGACAAGGAGGGTACTTACATCTTATATCCCGACAAAGAGCGCATCCTGAAAGAAAACTACTTCACCCGAGCCAAGGAAACTCCTGATACCCTGGACGACTATCTGGGCCACCAGATGGTGGCAAACAGAGTGGGGGTCTTCCATAAAGACGACCAGGACAAGGAACTGATACTGAATGGTGAGTCATCCTATGCTTTCTACCAGCCCATGTCGAATACCGACTGGTCTATAGCCCTTGTCATACCTTGGTTTGGCGTCAATATGTGGGCCATAGGCCTTACCATTGCCCTTGTATTCTTCATGGTGGTGGGACTATTGGTCACCTTCTTCGTCAGCAGCCGCATGGTGCGCCACGCCACCAAACCCCTGAAGCAGCTGGCCAGTTCGGCTGGCGAAGTGGCACAGGGACGGTTCGACGCGCCGCTGCCCAACATCAGGCACAACGACGAGATACGGCTGTTGCGCGACTCGTTCGAGAACATGCAGCACTCGCTCTCCGACTATGTGGAGCAGCTGCAGGCCACCACGGCCCAGAAAGCCTCCATCGAAAGCGAACTGAAGATTGCCCACGACATACAGATGTCGATGCTGCCCAAGACGTTCCCGCCCTTCCCTGAACGACAGGACATCGACGTGTTCGGAAAGCTGACACCAGCCAGGGCCGTGGGTGGCGACCTGTTCGACTTCTACATCCGCGACGAGAAACTGCTGTTCTGCATCGGCGACGTGTCAGGCAAGGGAGTGCCCGCCTCGCTGCTCATGGCCGTCACACGTTCGCTGTTCCGCAATATCTCCTCGTACACGTCGGAGCCCAACCAGATTGTCATAGCCCTCAACAGCGTCATGGCCGAGGACAACGAGACCAGCATGTTCGTCACCCTCTTCGTCGGCGTGCTCGACCTGGCCTCGCATGAGCTGCGCTACTGTAATGCCGGCCACGACGCGCCGCTGCTCATCGGCCACGACGTCCGTCCGCTGCCCTGCGATGCCAACCTGCCCGTAGGCGTCATGTCGGGCTGGGAGTTCACGCAGCAGACTACCACCATTGCTCCCGGCACCATCATCTTCCTCTTCACCGACGGACTCAACGAGGCCGAGAACGCCGACCATGACCAGTTTGGCGACAACCGCATACTCAGCGTAGCCCACGCCATAGCTGCCGAGGGCTGCTGCCGTCCCGACGAGGTGATTGACCGCATGGGTGCCTACGTCCACAACTTCGTGGCCGATGCCGAGCAGAGCGACGACCTCACCATGCTCGCCGTGCAGCTGAAATAAGAACAAAAAAGCCTCCCCCAGTGGGGGAGGTTTGGAGGGGGCTGGCCTTATGGCTCAATAGGCTCCTGATCCTGCTCCTGCAGCGCCAAGCTCGCAATCGGCACTCGCGTCTGGTAACGCTTCACCTTGCCGTCGACCGTCACCTTGTGGACGGTAATCAGGTCGCGCATCTCGAAGATGCAGTCGTTCTTCAGGTTGCGGCTGGTCAGCTCCTCACCCTTCGCGCCCTCAGGCAGGAAGCGCAGGTGGACGCCCTCAATCTGCACGTTCGGGTCGTAAGCCAGGGGAGACTCCACGCCACCCTTCTTGTTCTCGATGGTGGGATAGAACGTGCCCAGCCCCTCCAGCTTCACCGGCTGTCCCTGACAGATCAGCTCCTTCATGCACGAGACGATGTTCTGCAGCACCAGCACCATCATCTCATAGGTGGTCAACTTGCCGTGGTCACTCAGGTGCTTCGCAAAGCCCTTCAGGTTCAACGGCTCCTTCGATTCGGCCTCTCCGAAGTACATGCCGTAGGTACGGCTGGCCGAGTTGGTGTCCTTCTTCAGGTTCACCTGGAAAGTAATCTCATTTCTTGCCATTTTGTTGT
>JAEEGH010015608.1_pt1 | contig 16465 bp, 13 predicted proteins | sample 9134181 | NCBI WGS metagenome assembly JAEEGH01 (sample SAMN16246544, study PRJNA631951) | gut metagenome | biome: gut microbiome; feature: rumen; material: DP-attached | host: Bos | place: Iran: Karaj | collected 2018-10
AGGATTGAAATGTTTCCGTCCTGAACAAATTTTCTGTATGCCAGATCATAATACACCAACCCATGATCAAGATAAGCCTATTGAAGATCCTGTTTCAAAGAATCAGGTAGATACCTTAGCGAAGAATGCTGCAGATTTTGGTCTGACTCATTTCGGAATGAATACCCCAAAGAACGGAATCATTCATGTGGTAGGACCAGAAAGAGGATTAAGCCTTCCTGGTATGACCATCGTTTGTGGTGATTCACATACCTCTACGCATGGAGCGATGGGAGCTGTTGCCTTTGGTATTGGAACTAGTGAAGTTGAGATGGTTATGGCTTCTCAGTGCATTCTCCAGCAGAAACCTAAGTCTATGCGTATCAGCGTGAATGGAAAGCTTGGTAAAGGAGTGACAGCTAAAGATGTAGCACTTTATCTGATGTCAAAGATTTCTACTTCTGGTGCCACAGGCTATTTCATCGAATATGCTGGTGAAGTTGTGCGTGATATGAGTATGGAAGGCAGACTGACTCTGTGCAACCTTTCCATTGAGATGGGTGCTCGTGGAGGTTTTATTGCCCCAGATGAGAAGACTTTTGAATATGTAAAGGGTCGCGAGTATGCTCCGAAAGGTGAAGACTGGGAGAAACACGTGGCATACTGGAAGACATTGAAGAGTGGGGAGGATGCCGTATTTGATAAAGAATTACAGTTCGATGGTGATGATATAGAGCCCATGGTGACTTATGGGACCAATCCAGGTATGGGTATGGGCATTACTCAGAGTATTCCTACCACAGAAGGTATGGGTGAAGCTGCTCAGGCATCGTTTACCAAGTCATTGAACTATATGGGCTTCCTTCCTGGTGATAAATTACTTGGAAAGAAGATCGACTATGTCTTTTTAGGAGCTTGTACCAACGGACGTATTGAAGATTTCCGTGCATTTGCCTCGTTAGTGAAAGGCAAGAAGAAAGCAGAAAGTGTCATAGCATGGTTGGTACCAGGATCATGGATGGTAGATCAGCAGATTCGTGAAGAAGGTCTTGATAAGGTGCTTGAGGACGCTGGTTTTGAAATCCGCCAGCCAGGATGCTCTGCATGCTTAGCTATGAACGATGACAAGATCCCTGCAGGGAAATATGCCGTATCTACCAGCAACCGAAACTTTGAAGGTCGCCAAGGACCAGGTTCCAGAACCATCCTTGCAAGTCCGCTTGTGGCAGCTGCTGCAGCTATTAAGGGTGAAGTAACAGATCCAAGAACTTTAATGTAATTCAGCACATGAAACAGAAATTCGATATTATAACCAGCACTTGTGTTCCCCTTCCTTTGGAGAATGTGGATACAGACCAGATCATCCCCGCACGTTTCTTGAAAGCTACGGACAAGAAAGGATTTGGCGACAATCTTTTCCGTGATTGGCGTTATGACAAGCAGGGCAATCCAATCAAGGATTTTGTCCTCAATGATCCAACTTATGGGGGAGTAATACTTGTGGCAGGAAAGAACTTTGGTAGTGGCAGTAGCCGTGAACATGCAGCTTGGGCCATTGCTGGTTATGGATTCAGAGTAGTGGTAAGTAGTTTTTTTGCCGATATCCATAAGAACAACGAGCTGAATAATTTTGTTTTGCCAGTGGTCGTTTCTGAGCCATTTCTTCAGGAGTTGTTCGATGCTATCTATGCCAACCCTAAAATGGAAGTTGTGGTTGATCTTCCTAATCAGACAATTACTAATACTGCTACGGGAAAGAGCGAGACTTTCGAGATCAATGCCTATAAGAAACATTGCTTGATGAATGGCTTGGATGATATAGATTTCTTATTGGAAAACAAGGATAAAATAGAAGCTTGGGAGAATCGACATGGGCATTAATCGTAAGATAGAGTTCATGGATACTACCCTCCGTGATGGTGAGCAGACCAGCGGAGTATCTTTTGTTCCCCATGAGAAGGTGATGATAGCTCGCCTTTTGTTATCCGACCTTCAGTTGGATCGCATAGAGGTTGCGTCAGCCCGTGTCTCTGAAGGAGAACATGAGGCTGTGCGTCTTATCTGCAACTGGGCAGAGCGTCATGATATGCTTCAGAAGATTGAAGTTCTGGGCTTTGTGGATGGTCAGTCCTCTGTAGATTGGATTACCTCTGCAGGTGGTAAGGTGATAAACCTGCTCTGCAAAGGCTCAGAAAAGCATTGCACCTATCAACTGAAAAAATCGGTCGAAGAACATCTGGAGGATATCAGAAAGGTCATTGCCTACGCTCAATCGAAAGGTATGGATGTCAATGTCTATTTGGAAGACTGGAGTAATGGTATACAAGACTCTCCTGATTATGTCTATCATCTGATGGATGGCCTTCAAGGGCAGGGCATCAAGCGTTTTATGCTCCCTGATACGTTGGGAGTGCTGAACCCCATGAATACCATGCGCTATATGCGTGATATTGTGAGTCGCTATACTGATGCGCATTTTGATTTTCACGGACATAACGACTATGACTTGGCTGTCAGCAATTCCTTGGCTGCCGTTCAGGCTGGTTGTAAAGGATTGCATGTCACCATTAATGGTCTGGGAGAACGTGCTGGAAATGCGCCACTTGCCAGTGTACAAGCAGGGTTGAAAGACCAGATGGGTATAGAAACCAGCATTGTGGAAAGTCAACTCTATCGTGCCAGTCTCTTGGTATCATCCTATTCAGGCATTGCCATTGCGCCAAATAAACCCATTGTTGGCGAGAATGTCTTTACACAGGTGGCTGGAGTGCATGCCGATGGTGATAATAAGAAGAACCTCTATTGCAACAACCTTCTGCCAGAGCGCTTTGGTAGGCGAAGAGAATATGCTTTGGGAAAGAACAGTGGTAAGGCCAATATCCGCAAGAACTTGGAAGACCTTGGGCTGGACCTTGATGAAGCCACCATGCGAAAAGTGACTGACCGTATCATTGAACTGGGTGATAAGAAAGAGACTGTTTCCCAAGAAGACCTTCCTTATATCGTTGCAGATGTGCTGAAGCACAATGTGATAGGTGAAGAAAAGGTTAAACTGAAGAGCTATTTCGTGAATCTGGCACATGGCTTGAAGCCTATGGCAACACTGAAAATTGAGATCAATGGACATGAGTATGAAGAGAGCAGCAGTGGTGATGGACAGTATGATGCTTTTGTGCGTGCCTTGCGCAATGTGTATAAGAAAACACTGAACCGCAAGTTCCCTATGCTGACGAATTATGTGGTAAGTATTCCTCCTGGTGGCCGTACCGATGCATTGGTGCAGACAGTCATTTCTTGGAGTTTTTCTGGAAGAGAGTTCCGTACACGAGGATTGGATGCTGACCAGACTGAAGCGGCTATCAAAGCTACAGTCAAGATGCTCAATATGATTGAGGATGACTTCTTGAACAAAGAAAATATGTATGATAACGATAATTAATTAAGATAACACTATGGATTTTAAGATTGCAGTCCTGCCAGGTGATGGTATTGGACCTGAGATTTCTAAGGTGGGTGTCGATGTGATGACTGCCGTGTGTGAGAAGTTTGGTCACAAAGTGACTTATGAGTATGCCATTTGTGGAGCCGATGCCATTGATAAGGTGGGCGACCCATTTCCAGAGGAGACTTTCCAGACCTGTCTGCGTGCCGATGCAGTGCTTTTCTCTGCTGTAGGCGACCCAAAGTTTGACAATAATCCTACTGCCAAAGTACGCCCTGAACAAGGCTTGTTGGCCATGCGTAAGAAACTGGGACTTTATGCCAATGTCCGTCCAATGCAGACATTCAAGAGTTTGTTGCATAAGTCACCACTCCGTCCTGAATTGGTAGATGGTGCCGACTTCATCACCATTCGTGAGCTTACAGGTGGTATGTATTTCGGTGAGAAATACCAGGACAATGACAAGGCCTATGACACCAACTACTACACCCGTCCAGAGATAGAGCGTATCATCAAGGTTGGCTATGAGTATGCTCGTCGTCGTAATCATCACCTTACCATCGTAGATAAAGCTAACGTGCTGGCCTCTTCTCGTCTTTGGCGTCAGATAGGTCAGGAGTTGGAGAAAGAATATCCTGATGTTAAGACCGACTATATGTATGTGGACAATGCCTCCATGCGTATGATTCAGGAGCCTAAGTTCTTCGATGTAATTGTGACTGAAAACACTTTTGGCGATATCTTAACCGATGAGAGTTCTTGCATTAGTGGTTCCATGGGCTTGCTCCCATCTGCATCCACTGGCGACAGCACACCTGTTTTTGAACCCGTACATGGTTCTTGGCCACAGGCAAAGGGCTTGAACATTGCCAATCCATTGGCACAGGTACTTTCAGATGCCATGCTGTTCGAGTATTTTGGCATGCAGAAAGAAGCCGATCTTATTCGTGATGCTGTAGATGCTTCAATCGACCAGAATGTACGTACTCCAGACATTCAGGTGGAAGGTGGAGCCAAGTATGGCACTAAGGAAGTTGGTGCTTGGTTGGTTGAATACATTCAGAAAGCCTAGTTTAGATTTAGGGTTTAGAGATAATAGAGGGGATGCTTTTAGGAGTATCCCCTTTATTCTTGCAGTGCCCGCCTTATCAGTGAAGTGAATCGTTCTCCATACTTGCGCTTCTTGTATTCGCCCACACCATTTACATTGCCGAATGCCTCTATGCTGGTAGGGTGGAGTAGTGCTAGTTGCTGAAGGGTCTTGTCAGAGAAAACGATGTAGGGAGGCACCATTTCCTCTGCAGCTATCTCTTTCCGCAAGTTGCGTAGCAGTTCGAAAAGTTCATCATAGTTTATCACTTTTTGGGGTGAAGAGATGGATGCCTTATCTGTCAATGGAAGCAAAGTGGAAGCCTCTGCTTTCCGCTTTCGTTTTGGCTTTGGTTCTTCCCGCTGAATTACAACCAATTGGGCCGTATTCTTCCCAAAGAGCACATCATTTCCTGCAGCTGTGATCTTAAAGTGGTTATGTTCATTGTAAGCTATCTCCAGATAACCCAGTTGCACCATCTGCAGGATGTAGTCATTCCAGTCGCGAGCAGGAATATCCCTCCCAGCACCGAAAGTCTTCAACTTCGCATAGTCATGTGCTATAATCTCCTGATTGAAGTTGCCTCGCAGTATGTCTATCAAGACCGTATTACCTATCTGTTGCTCAGTGCGATAAACAACACTCAACGCCTTTTGTACGATGATTGTACCATCAAAACGGTGAGGTGGGTTCTGGCATACATCACAACTATGGCAGTCGTGGTCTATATCCTCTCCAAAGTAAGACAGTAAGATGCGTCTTCTGCAGATGTCTGCCTCTGCATACTGCTGCATGCGCTTCAGTTTTTCCATGTTGATGCTCTCCTGTCCACTTTCCTTGGCAAACTCTGTCAGCGTAATCACATCACTCAGTGAGTAGAACAGCAGTGCCTCACTGGGCATCCCATCACGTCCTGCACGGCCCACTTCCTGGTAGTAACTCTCCAGACTCTTGGGCATGTTGTAGTGGATTATCCAGCGCACATTGCTTTTGTCTATCCCCATCCCGAAGGCAATGGTGGCACACACCACCTGCACACGGTCATTGATGAAATCCTCCTGTGCCTTGTCCCGCTGGTTAGCCGTAAGTCCAGCATGATAGATGGTAGCCTTGATACCATGCTGCCGAAGCATCTGGCATACCTTCTCTGTGTTGCTCCTACTCAGACAATACACTATGCCACTCTCCCCAGCATGACGGGCAATGAAGTTCAGTATGGCAGCATTCTTTTCCTTGCTTCTGTAACCCCTGCGCACCCCCAGTTGGATGTTTGGGCGGTCGAAAGAAGAGATAAAGATGCCAGGATTCTCCAGACGCAGTTGTGTCAGGATATCCTCTCTGGTGATCTTGTCGGCAGTGGCAGTCAGTGCAATGACAGGCACCTTCGGAAACTGCTTTTTCAGCACACCAAGTTGGGTATATTCCGGACGGAAATCATGCCCCCATTGAGAGATGCAGTGAGCCTCATCTACAGCAAAAAGTGAGACCACCGTATCCTTCAGAAACCCCTCCAGCGCAAACATCAGTCGTTCAGGCGAGATATACAGCAGCTTCAGTGAGCCCTGCAATGCCATGCGTATGATCTGTGAATTCTCCGTTTCAGTATTGTTGCTGTTCAGTGCAGCAGCCATGATGCCGTTGGCCCTCAGAGCCTCCACTTGGTCCTTCATCAGCGAGATCAGTGGTGATACCACTATGGCAGTGCCATTCATCATCAGTGCAGGCAGTTGGTAGCAGATGCTCTTGCCACCACCCGTAGGCATCAGCACCAGTGCATCCTTTCCTTGAAGTATATGCGTGATGATTTCCTCCTGCTTGGGGCGGAAGGAATCAAATCCGAAATATCGCTTTAATAGTTCCTGCATCTCTTCTTTATTTCTACTGCGAAGATAGTGTAAGAACAGATGAAATACAAATTAATTGTAGATTCTTTGTAATTAGTATTCATACCTTTCTACTCAGTCACGTGATGACTGAGTTAAGTCATAACCTTGACTGAGCTAAGTCAGCGTTAGGAATGTGTTAAGTCATCGTAATGACTGAGCAGGATAGTATGCGCACGAATGACAAACGAAAAATACAATTAACACCTCACACCTCACCTTCGCTCAGTTAGCGTATGATTTATAAAAGTTCCCAATGGTGAGGTGTCGTTTTGACACCTCACCACTCCTCACCTCAATGTTTTCCAGAATCTTCATGGATGATTCCTTCATATGTTATAAATGGTGAGGTGTGGTGAGGAGTGCTTTCAACACCTCACCTCCGTAAGTATAAGAGTGTTAATGTCTTACGGTCGAAAGGTGAGGTGTGAGGTGTTTTTGCATTCAGAGCATTTCTGATATTTTATTGGTTTACGGGTTAGCAACATTGAAATGAACGGGTAGGGACATCAGCTGATAATACAGTGTGGCAGCCATGCGTTCATGTCCTGAAGTATTAGGATGCAGACGATCAGTCTCTGCATTGATGAAGTAAGGCACTTGCTCTTCGACCATGGGATTGAGGCCAGAAAGGGCACTGAGGTTGATGACTGGAATGCCCCAGACATCGGCTGCCTCCTGAGATGCTTTGATGTAGGCATTCACATATTCCCCAGCACTGTTTTGATAGCTCTCATCGGGTTGCAGATTGCGGTCTCCAAAGTTGGCCAGTCCTCGATGCAGAGGGGTGAGCAGCACGATCTGCTTGGTGGGGAAGAGACTTTTCAGTAGGCTGATAGCCTGATTGATGCGCCCCTTGTAGGTATCATCACTCATCACCATAGTTCGCTTCACCCGATTCACAGGAGCCTTGGGATGGCCCACTGCCTGCATGACTTCTTCACGCTTTTCTGTCCACCATTCACCGATGGGCACCCCAGCCAGAAAGTCGTTTGTCCCTATGAAGACGATGATAGCATCTACCTCATCTCCATGCTCAGCTTTCAGTTGCTCTGCCTGTCGCCTGATGTCTGTCCACTGGTTGCCACTTACGGCATAGACATAGGGAGTGATGCCCAGCCATTCACTGAGGAAACTCCATGATTTCCTTACATCGGTATAGGCATTGGGATCCCAGATGGAATCACCCAAGAATCCTACGCGCGCCCCTTTCCATGGGTGCTGCATGGGAGCTTGCGCATAGAGTACCCCTGCCAGACATAGCAGCAGGCTGCAGAAAAAGAATCTTGATTTCATAGTCATTGGTGTTTTTCAACGACAAAGATAATAAAGTTTTCCTGTTTTTTATTATCTTTGCGCTCGCTTAATTGTAGCTTTACTACCTCGAATAAAATATAAATGGTATGAAAAAGAAATTGATGTGTGCCTTGGCAGTGCTGACAATGTTGGCTGCATGTGGCACAAAACAAGAGAATACAAACGTTTCTGTGGATTATAACTTTTATAACGTGGAACAATTTGCTGACTTACAGATACTCCGTTACAAGGTGACGGATTTTGAGAAACTGACACTCAGTCAGAAGAAACTGGTGTATTACCTTACAGAGGCTGCCCTTTGGGGACGTGACATCTACTTTGACCAGAATGGAAAGTACAATCTGACCATCAGTCGCACACTGGAGGCTGTCTATACAGATTGGAAGGGTGACCGTGAGAGTGCCGACTTCAAGGCTATGGAACTTTACCTGAAGCGGGTATGGTTCTCCAGCGGCATACACCATCACTATGGCAGTGAGAAGTTTGTGCCTGGCTTTGCTGAGAACTTCTTCCGTGAGGCTGTGAAAAGCGTGGATGCAGCAAAACTTCCTTTGAAGCAAGGACAGACAGTGGAGCAGCTGCTGGATGAGATCTGTCCGGTGATGTTCGACCCTTCTATCATGAAGATGCGTACCAACCAGGCTGATGGGGAGGATCTGATTCTGACTTCGGCAGCCAATTTCTATGAAGGGGTGACGCAGCAGGAGGCGGAGGATTTCTATAACAAGATGAAAGACCCGAAGGATGAGGCACCTATCTCTTATGGCTTGAACAGCAAACTAGTGAAGCGCGATGGAAAGATCGGTGAAGAGGTGTATAAGGTGGGGGGACTCTACAGCGCTGCCATCGAGAAGATCATCTATTGGTTGGAGAAAGCTGAGGACGTGGCAGAAACGCCTGAACAACTGGAAGTGATCAAGAAATTGATAGAATTCTATCAGACTGGTGACTTGAAGACCTTCGATGACTATACCATCGCCTGGGTAAAAGACTTGAATTCACAGGTGGACTTTGTGAATGGTTTTACAGAGACCTATACCGACCCACTGGGTATGAAGGGCAGTTGGGAAGCATTGGTGAACTTCAAGGACATGCAGGCCACTAAGCGCACAGAGACTATCAGCAGTAATGCGCAGTGGTTTGAGGATAACTCGCCTGTGGATGCCCGCTTCAAGAAGGAGAATGTGAAGGGTGTAACGGCTAAAGTGATCACGGCTGCCATCTTGGCAGGTGACCTCTATCCTGCCACTGCTATTGGCATCAATCTGCCTAACAGCAACTGGGTGCGTGCACAGCATGGTTCCAAGAGTGTGACCATTGGCAATGTGACGGATGCTTACAACAAGGCAGCCCATGGCAATGGCTTCAATGAGGAGTTTGTACTCGGTGAGACTGAGTTGGATTTGATCAATAAGTATGCTGATACAACAGATGAATTGCATACCGACCTTCATGAGTGCCTGGGACATGCTTCTGGCAAACTGCTTCCTGGCGTGGATCCTGATGCTTTGAAGGCCTACGGTTCTACCATAGAAGAGGGTAGGGCCGACCTCTTTGGTCTTTACTATGTGGCTAATCAGAAGCTGGTGGACCTGGGGCTGACTCCTAATCTGGATGCTTACAAGGCACAGTACTATACCTATATGATGAATGGCCTGATGACGCAACTGGTGCGTATTGAACCTGGAAAGAACATTGAGGAGGCACACATGCGCAACCGTTCTTTCATTGCTCACTGGGCTTTCGAGCATGGACAGAAGGACAAGGTGGTGGAACTGGTGAAGCGTGATGGTAAAACCTACGTTCAGATCAATGATTATGAGAAGTTGCGCGACCTCTTTGGAGAGTTGCTGGCAGAAGTGCAGCGCATCAAGAGTGAAGGTGACTTTGAGGCTGCCCGTCAGTTGGTAGAGAACTATGGCGTGAAGGTGGATCCTGTGCTGCATCAGGAAGTTCTGGAGCGTTATGCCAAGTTGAACCTGGCTCCATACAAGGGATTCTTGAATCCTAAGTATGACACCGTGAAAGATGCTGATGGTAACATCATTGATGTGGTGGTGAGCTATGGGGAGACTTATCCTGAGCAGATGTTGCGCTACAGCCGTGACTATTCTGCATTGAAATAAAGAAGACCCCCGTTCTATGGAAAATATCAGAGAGCAGATACGGGAGATTAAACAGCAACTGCGTTCACTGATGAACGGAGCTGCCAGTGCCAGCATGCGTGAGAAGGGATTGAACTATAAGGTGAACTTCGGCGTAGAGTTGCCCAGATTGAAACAACTGGCTGCTGAGTATGAAAAGAATCACCAGTTGGCTGGCGAACTCTGGAAAGAAGATATCCGTGAGTCCAAGATTCTGGCAGCTATGCTCCAACCCGTAGAAAGCTTCTATCCTGAGATTGCAGATATCTGGGTGGATGACATACGCACCATGGAGATTGCAGAACTGACGGTGATGAACCTTTTCCAGCATCTGGAGTATGCCCCACAACTCTCTTTCCAATGGATTTCTTCAGAGGCAGAGTTCAGACAGGTTTGTGGCTACTTACTGATAGCTCGACTGCTTTCTAAGAAAGGTGACATGGATGAGCGTACGGAGAATGAGTTCTTAGATCAGGCTGTGACTGCTTTCCTCTCGGGTTCTTATAATGTGCGTACAGCAGTGCTCAGGGCACTGACGAAATATGCTACCTATGAGGAAGAGCATGCGTTCAGACTCTGCCGAAAGACAGAGGATTTGAAAGACAGTACCACAGAACAGGGACAAGCCCTCTATGCATGGATAAGAAACTTGGTGTCAGAATAATTTACCGAAAGTTGTAAGACGTTTGGCAAAAAACTATTATCTTTGTAAGGTTGTAACTTAACGAAGGAATGATGACTGATAATCAAAGTGTGAGAGAAGAGGTGAAACAGATATTCACGGAGTATCTGAAAAAGCATGGACATCGCAAGACACCAGAGCGTTATGCGATTCTTGACACCATTTACTCACTGGATGGACATTTCGATATAGAGACACTCTACACACTGATGGAAGAGAAAGAGAATTTCCGTGTGAGTAGGGCTACGCTTTATAACACCATCATCTTGCTCTTGAATGCGAACCTGGTTATCAAGCATCAATTTGGCACTTCCTCACAGTATGAGAAGTGTTACAACCGTGAAACGCACCATCACCTGATCTGTACGCAGTGTGGCAAGGTGACTGAATTTGTGAACGAGGAATTGCAGCATGTCATTGAACATACCCGAGTAGGGCGTTTCAATATGTCGCACTATTCTTTGTATATGTATGGCATCTGTAGCAGGTGCGAGAGAGCCAACAAACGAAAAATGACTAATAAACTTCAAAATAGCAAGAAATGAGAGCCGATATTCTTTTAGGTTTGCAATGGGGTGATGAAGGCAAGGGTAAGGTTGTCGATGTGCTGACCCCTAATTATGATGTAGTGGCACGTTTTCAGGGTGGCCCTAATGCTGGACATACTCTGGAGTTTGAGGGACAGAAGTATGTGCTTCGTTCCATTCCTTCAGGTATCTTCCAGGGTGACAAGGTGAATATTGTGGGAAATGGCGTGGTGCTGGATCCTGCATTGTTCAAGGAGGAGGCTGAGGCTTTGGCTGCTAGTGGACATGACCTGAGAAAACGCTTGGTTATTTCTAAAAAGGCTCATCTGATTTTGCCTACACACCGTCTTCTGGATGCTGCCTATGAGGCTGCCAAGGGTAAGAGCAAGGTGGGTACTACAGGCAAAGGCATCGGCCCAACTTATACTGATAAAATCAGTAGAAATGGATTGCGTGTAGGTGATTTGTTGAAGGACTTCGACCAGAAGTATGCAGCTGCCAAGGCACGTCACGAACAGATATTGAAAAGCCTGAACTTCGAGTATGATCTGAAGGATGCAGAACAGAAGTGGATGGAGGGTGTAGAGTACCTGAAGCAGTTCCAACTGGTGGATAGTGAGCATCTGGTGAACAAATTACTGAAAGAAGGAAAATCCATTCTCTGCGAAGGAGCACAAGGTACGATGCTTGATGTGGACTTTGGCTCATATCCGTTTGTTACTTCTTCTAGCACGATTTGTGCAGGTGCTTGCACGGGTTTAGGTATGGCTCCAGATAAGATTGGGGATGTGTATGGCATCTTCAAGGCATATTGCACCCGTGTAGGAGCAGGTCCTTTCCCTACCGAGCTTTTTGATGAGGTAGGTGACAAGATTCGTGATCTGGGACATGAATATGGTGCTGTGACTGGTCGCAAGCGCCGTTGTGGATGGATAGACCTGGTAGCTCTGAAATATGCTATCATGATCGATGGTGTGACTAAACTTATCATGATGAAGAGTGATGTGCTGGACAGCTTCGAAACCATCAAGGCTTGTGTGGCTTATAAGGTGAATGGTGAGGAAATAGATTATTTCCCATTCGACATCAGTGAAGGTATTGAGCCAGTGTATGTGGAACTTCCAGGTTGGAATACCGACCTTACTAAGATGAAGAGTGAGGATGAGTTCCCTGAGGAGTTCAATGCTTACTTGGACTTCCTGGAGAACGAACTGGAAGTGCCTATCAAGATTGTATCAGTTGGTCCAGATCGTGAGCAGACGATTATTCGTTATGTGGATTGATAATTGAGGATTAAGAATTATGGGGAAAAAGACGTTGTGTATTCTTGGGCTGTTGATGTGTGTCATGCAGGTATTGGCACAATATCAGCCTTCACCAGAGAACCTAAAAGCACGGACGGAGTTTCAAGACCGCAAGTTTGGTGTGTTCTTGCACTGGGGTGTCTATTCCATGATGGGACAAGGTGAGTGGGTGATGAACAATCGTAACATCAACCATGAGGAGTATGCCAAGATGCCAGGTGGCTTCTATCCCCAGTATTTCAATGCAGAAGAGTGGGTAAAGGCTTTCAAGGAAGCAGGGGTGAAATATATCACGTTCACTTCACGTCACCATGATGGCTTTTCAATGTTTGGCTCAAAGGTGGATGGTGGCTACAATGTGGTGGATGCCACACCTTTCAAGCGTGATGTGGTGAAGGAATTGGCTGCTGCCTGCGAGAAATACGGCATCAAACTGCACCTTTATTACTCACACCTTGATTGGCACCGTTTGGATTATCCTATCGGTAGTTCTGGTCGCCAACTGGGTAGGCCAACCAACCAACAGGACTGGAAGAGCTACTATAAGTTCATGAACGACCAAATCACAGAGCTGCTTACCAACTATGGCTCCATAGGTGCCATGTGGTTCGATGGCGTGTGGGATCATGCTGGAGATGCCACTCCTTTCAATTGGCAGTTGGAAGAGCAATATGCTTTAATACATCGTCTGCAGCCTTCATGTCTGATAGGTAATAATCATCATAAGGACTTGAATCCGGGAGAGGATATCCAAATCTTTGAGCGTGACCTTCCTGGTCAGAATACCGCGGGCTATTCAGCTGGGATGACTGTAAGCAATACTGTGCCACTGGAATCTTGTCAGACCATGAGCGAAAGCTGGGGCTTCAATATCACGGATACTCGTTACAAGAGTAGGGAAGACCTGATTCAGATGTTGGTACGTGCTGCTGGTATGAATGCCAATCTGTTGCTCAACATCGGTCCTCAGTCTGATGGTCGTCTACCTGCCACTGCACTTTCCCGACTGAAGGAAATGGGCGATTGGCTGGATGTTTATGGCGAGACTATCTATGGCACACGTGGTGGAATGATTGAGCCGCATGAATGGGGAGTAACGACACAGAAAGGCGATAAACTCTATGTGCATATCATGAAACTGCAAGACAGTGCCCTGTTCCTCCCACTGACAGGTGTAAAGGTGAAAAAGGCTCAAGTGTTTAAGGATGGAACTCCTGTACGCATGATTAAATCAAAAGAAGGGGTGCTGTTGGAATTAGGTTGCGTCCCTGAGGATGTGGACTATGTAGTGGAACTCACACTCTGATTTTTGGCACGAGTTTTGTAAGAGATTATAGTATAGATAATAACTAAACAATTGTTTAATTAATACATACAGACTATGGGAATACAGTGGATTATTTTTATAGGTGTGATGATTGCAAGTTGGCTGGTACAGCAGAATTTGCAACGGAAATTCAAGAAGTACTCTGCAGTGATGAACGAAAGCGGACTTACGGGTCAGCAGATAGCAGAGAAGATGCTTCGTGACAATGGAATCTATGATGTGAGAGTGACTCATGTAAGCGGTCAGTTGACCGATCATTATAATCCTGTGACCAAGACTGTGAATTTAAGTCAGGGTGTATATGAGAGCAACAGTGTGATGGCAGCAGCAGTGGCAGCCCATGAGTGTGGTCATGCCGTGCAGCATGCTACAGCCTATGGTCCACTGACCATGCGTAGCAAGTTGGTCCCAGCCGTATCCTTTGCCAACAAGTGGGTTTCTTGGGTTATCCTGTTGGGCATCGTTTTGCTGAACAGCTTCCCTCAGATTTTGTTGGCTGGCATTGTCCTCTTTGCAATGACTACCGCATTCAGCTTGATTACTTTACCTGTAGAAATCAATGCTAGTAAGCGTGCTTTGGCATGGCTTAGCTCTTCTGGAATGACCACTTCCCGTAATCATGCCATGGCTGAGGATGCCTTGAAGGCAGCAGCCTATACATATGTGGTAGCAGCAGTCAGCTCATTGGCCACCTTATTATATTATATATTGATTTATTCCAATCGTCGAAATTAATAAAATGGTAGGTAAACCCAGCATTCCAAAAGGAACGAGAGACTTTTCGCCCATAGAGATGGCGAAGCGCAACTATATTTTTGATACTATTCGTGAGGTTTATCACCTCTATGGTTTTCACCAGATAGAGACACCTGCCATGGAAATGCTTTCTACGTTGATGGGAAAGTATGGCGAAGAAGGAGACAAGTTGCTTTTCAAAATTCAGAACTCAGGAGATTATTTCAGGGGACTGACGGATGAAGAGCTTCTGAGTCGTGATGCCTCTCATTTGGCTTGTAAATTCTGTGAGAAAGGATTGCGTTATGACCTTACTGTTCCTTTTGCTCGCTATGTGGTGATGCATCGAGAAGAAATCACATTCCCATTTAAGCGATATCAGATTCAACCAGTTTGGCGTGCAGATCGCCCTCAACGTGGTCGTTACCGTGAATTCTACCAGTGTGACGCTGATGTAGTAGGTAGTGATTCCCTGCTGAATGAGGTGGAACTGATGCAGATAGTAGATACAGTCTTCTCACGCTTTGGTGTAAGAGTATGCATCAAGATTAATAATCGTAAGATCCTCTCAGGTATCGCTGAGGTTATCGGTGAGGCTGATAAGATTGTGGATATTACGGTTGCTATTGATAAATTGGATAAGATCGGTCTGGAGAATGTGAATGCCGAGCTTCGAGACAAGGGCATCAGTGAAGAAGCCATCGAGAAATTACAACCTATTATCTTGTTGAGTGGCTCAAACACAGAGAAGTTGGCTACACTGAGACAAGTGCTGAACGGAAGTGAAACAGGGCAGAAAGGTATAGAAGAAACGGCGTTTATCTTGAATACCCTTGCAGATATGGGATTGAAGAATGAGTTAGAACTTGACCTTACCCTTGCTCGAGGATTGAACTATTATACAGGTGCCATCTTTGAAGTTAAGGCTTTAGATGTGCAGATTGGCAGTATCACTGGTGGTGGGCGCTATGATAATCTGACAGGCGTGTTTGGTATGCCTGGCATTTCAGGTGTGGGTATTTCCTTTGGTGCCGACCGTATCTTTGATGTACTTAATCAACTGGACCTCTATCCGAAAGAGGCAGTAAATGGCACCAAACTGCTTTTCATTAATTTTGGTGAGAAGGAAGCAGCTTATTGCCTTCCTATTTTGCAAAAAGTACGTGCTGCAGGTGTGAGCGCAGAGATATTCCCTGATTCAGTGAAGATGAAGAAGCAGATGGCTTATGCCAATGCCCATGAGATTCCATTTGTTGCCTTAGTCGGTGAGAATGAAATGCAAGAAGGTAAAGTAACCTTGAAGAATATGACCACAGGCGAACAAGCCATGGTCAGCGTGGAAGAACTGACAGAACAGCTTCGTTGATTTGTCAGTTTGTCAGTTTTATACTGACAATGCTACGCTTGTAGGCTTTGGCACACTTTTGGTTAGTTTATAAGGCGTGCCTGCAAAGGTTATAATGATAGATAATATGTATAACAAATAAAAAACTAAAAATTATGAACATTAAACCATTAGCTGATCGTGTTCTGGTGCTCCCAGATCCAGCAGAAGAAAAGACAGTAGGCGGTCTGATTATCCCTGATACCGCTAAGGAAAAGCCACTGAGTGGCCAGATTGTTGCCGTTGGTAATGGCACAAAGGATGAGGAAATGGTGTTGAAACCAGGTGACTCTGTATTGTATGGCAAATATGCTGGTACTGAAATTGACGTTCAGGGTGAGAAATACCTGATTATGCGCCAGAGTGATGTTGTAGCAGTTGTGGAGAAATAATTAGGAACATTTAAAAATACTATAGAATTATGGCTAAAGAACTTAAATTCAATATTGAAGCTCGTGATCAGCTCAAGAAGGGTATCGACATTTTGGCCGATGCTGTGAAGGTAACACTTGGCCCTAAGGGTCGTAACGTAATTATCCAGAAATCATTCGGTGCTCCTCAGATCACTAAGGACGGTGTAACTGTTGCTAAGGAGATCGATTTGGAGAATGAGTATCAGAACATGGGTGCTCGTCTGGTGCGCGAAGTAGC
>JAEEGH010015611.1_pt1 | contig 16463 bp, 14 predicted proteins | sample 9134181 | NCBI WGS metagenome assembly JAEEGH01 (sample SAMN16246544, study PRJNA631951) | gut metagenome | biome: gut microbiome; feature: rumen; material: DP-attached | host: Bos | place: Iran: Karaj | collected 2018-10
AGTTCAACAATCAATTATCCAATCACGATAACGTTATCCCCGCCTATTTATTGCCTACAAATTTAAAAGAGGATAAGGAGTGGATAAAGAGGAGAGAAAGAGAGGAGTAAGAGAGGGTAGCTGCTTGACACTGGTTTACAGTTGCTTGGAGAGGTGGGAAAAAGGGTTTCAAAAAAGAATTGTGCGTAATATCCGCCGTAAAAAAGGTGTACTTCGCCGCATTTTTTTTGGGTGGGACCTTTCTGGTGATTTTTTTTTCGAAGGGGACACAATATTTTTTCGGTTTGCAAGTTATTGTATAAAATTTGTACTAATAGTATCGAAAACAATTAAAAGAATTATAACAATGAAGAAAGCATTTCTTGTCGCAGCCGCATTGCTGCTCAGCGTGGCCCCCCTCATGGCCCAGAACACCTTCAAGGGTATCGTGAAATACAAAGTGGAGTCCACCGGCACCGTGTCGTTCAACATCCCCGACGAGGCCGCAACGGCCGAAATCAAAGTCGACGGCAACTACATGTTCACCAAGAGCCCCATCTTCCTTTCCGGCATGGGCGCCGAGTGCATCCTCGTCAATGGCCTCACCTCCACCAGCTGCAATGACCTCAGCGGTCTCCTCGGCTACCTCCGTTCGCAGGGCTCCGAGTTCACCTACCAGGGTGCCGGCAAGCTCATCATCAAGGAGACCCACGAAGCCAGCAGTTTCGACTCGTTGGAGATCAAGGATACCGAACCCGGCCATTTCTATTTTGAGTATGCTGCCGGCGAGACCAAGCAGATTGCCGGTGTGACCGCCAAAAAACTCATCCGCCACATGTATGACGAGGAAGGTGTCGACCATCCCCAGGTGATGTGGTACTCCGACGAAATCGGCCCGCGTCCCAACGTCCTCTTCGGAGGCCTCAAGGGCATGCCCCTCGAGTGCACCGTCGAAATCGGTGAAGGCCGCGCCATCACCTACACCGCCACCGAGGTGGTGAAAGGCAAGGTGAAGGAAGTCGACTTCCTCCTGCCCGACGGCTATGAGACCCTCTCCGACGAGGAGATGGAAGAGCTCGGCGAACAGCTCAAGGAAGAGCTCGAACTTCTGCAGGGTGAATAATAAAGTATAAAGGTTAAAGGTTAAAGAATACAGTGGCAGCAGGAAAGAAGAAACCGACATCGAAGCCGAAAGGCAAAGGCAAAAGCACCCCGAAGAGGAAGAACCGTTGGGGGGCTTTTGTCGCGTTTGTGAAGAGTGAGCGTTTCGCGCATATCCGCGGGACGGTGTATGTGCTGTTTGCCTTTTTCCTCCTGCTGTCGCTCGCGAGCTATTACGCCACGGGTTGCGACCCCACGCGCCACTGGCTCAAGGCCATGGGATTCGCCACGGCGGAGTTTTTCGCCGTGAACCTCTTCGGCATCGGCAGCCTGGGATTTGCCCTGCTCTTCTTTGTCTACGGCATGAGGCTGTGGAAGGTGAGCGTGATGCCGTGGTGGAAAACCTTCGGCAGCACCGTCTTCTGGATGGCGTGGCTGAGCGTGACGCTGGGCTACATCGCCGTCAAGTGGATTGAAGACGGCGTGGGGTTCGAACAGTATGCCGGTATCGGTGTCATGCTGGCCGAACCTCTCGAGAATTTCATGGGCTGGTGGACGCTGGTGCTGCTGGTGGCAGTGGCAGTGGCTGTGCTCGTGATGGTTCACAAGATGGAACTGCCTGAAGTCCACATGCCCAAGGTCGACCTGAAGAAGGTGGTGGAAGAGATTGAGAAAGAGGAGCCGTCGGATGCCAAGAAGGAGAAGAAGGTGGAGAAGGGTTTCATCGACTTCGCCGAGCAACAGCAGGAAGAAGACGAGGGCGCCGAGTTTGAAGAGGCTGCGATGGAGCTCTTCAAAGCCCACCCCATCGCCACCCAGGATGATAAAGCCGAAGCGGCTGATGCCGGCGGCGAGACTCCGGCACCACAAGAAGGGGAGACGGTGGAGTTTGACATCGACGAGGAGTTTGCCCGCGTAAACGCCAAAGCACAGGAGAAGAGCGACGAGGTGACGTTTACCATCGAAGGGATGGACGAAGCGTCGGAAAGCCAGGATGCCGCGGAGGTCGAACCGGAGGCGGAGAGTCAGGGAACCACCGACGACCAGGAAGAGGTGGAAGAGGAGCTTGCCGATGACGACTACCGTCGCCACTATGGGCTTGACGAGCCCTACGACCCCCACCTGGACCTGAGCGACTATGTGATGCCCGAAACGGGTATACTGGAGGACTGGGAGGTGGCCAACACCAAGGTGACCAAAGAGGAGCTGGTGGCCAACAAGGACCGCATCGTGCAGACGCTGAAGGATTATGGCATCGAGATTACCGACATCAGCGCCATTCCGGGTCCCACGGTGACCCTCTACAAAATCAAGCCCGCCCCGGGTGTGAGGATAAGCAAGATCAAGAACCTTGAGGACGATATCGCCCTGAGCCTGGCGGCGTTGGGTATCCGTATCATCGCCCCCATCCCCGGCGAGAGCAATGTGGGTATCGAGGTGCCGAACGCCAAGCCGCAGATTGTGGCCATGAAGACGATGCTGGAAAGCGAGGCTTTCGAGAAAGCCAAGGAGAAGATGGAATTGCCGATAGCGTTCGGAAAGACCATCTCGAACGAGTGTTTCGTCACCGACCTGGCCAAGATGCCGCACCTGCTGATGGCCGGAGCCACGGGCACGGGTAAATCGGTGGGATTGAACGCCGTGCTGGCGAGTTTGCTCTATACCAAGCATCCCAGCGAACTGAAACTGGTGCTGGTGGACCCGAAGAAGGTGGAGTTCAGCCTCTATTCGGCTTTGGAGCGCCACTACCTGGCCAAGATGCCCGACGAGGAGGAAGGGGTGATCACCGACGTGAAGAAGGTGGTGCGCACGCTGAACTCGCTGTGCATCGAGATGGACAGCCGCTACGACCTGCTGAAACAAGCCAAGGTGAGGAAAATCACCGAATATAACGACAAGTTCTGCAAACGGATGCTCAATCCCAACAACGGGCACCGCTATCTGCCGTATATCGTGGTGGTTATCGACGAGTTTGGCGACCTTATCATGACGGCCGGCAAGGAGGTGGAACTGCCGATAGCGCGACTGGCGCAGCTGGCACGTGCTGTGGGCATCCACCTGATTATCGCCACCCAGCGCCCGACGACGAACATCATCACCGGCACCATCAAGGCCAACTTCCCGGCCCGCGTGGCTTTCCGCGTGACGAGCGGCATCGACTCGAAGACCATCCTCGACACCGGCGGAGCACAGCAGCTGATAGGACGCGGAGACATGCTCATCTCGCTGGCCGGCAAGGATATGATAAGATTGCAGTGCGCCCTTATCGATACGCCCGAGATTGAAAAGCTGGTGAAGTTCATTGGCGACCAGCGAGGCTATCCCGAAGGTTTCGAACTGCCGGAGTATCTGGATGAAAACGAGGAGCCGAACAAGGAATTCGACGCCAAGAGCAAGGACGAGTTTTTCGAGGATGCAGCACGGTTGGTGGTGAGCAGCCAGTTTGGCAGCACGTCGCTCCTCCAGCGCAAGTTGCAGTTGGGGTACAACCGGGCCGGCAGAATCATCGACCAGCTGGAAGCCGCGGGAATTGTCGGTCCCTCAAACGGCTCGAAACCGAGAGACGTGCTGGTGCATGACGAAGTGAGCCTGGAAGAATTGCTGAGGCAGTTATGAATTAAGAATTTAGAATCAAAGATATGAAGAAAAAGTATTTGTTATTGGGTCTGGCGGCACTGCTGACGATAGGGGCGGTGAGTTGCGGGAAGGAGAAGAAGTGTCGCTGCGCCGTGTTGCATTCGTCGAAGGTGAGAATTATCACTATCACGAAAGGCAACTGTGAGGACCTGAAGCTGTTTCGCTACCACACGGCACTCGATTCCTTGAAAGTGGATTCGCTGTTGTGTACGGATTATGAATTTAAAATTGACGCAGATTTATGAAAAAGGTGTTAAGTGTGCTGGCGGTGGCCAGCGTGATGATGCTGGTGGGATGCAGCAAAGAACACCAGTGCAAGTGCGAGAAGGTGGATGCCCCCGACGATGTGTCGGAGTTGAACATGGTGTTTGTGCTTGATGGTGCAATATCGTGTGACAATATCACCGAGATGGCGTTTGAGGAGCATGTGTCGGTGGAGGGAGGAACGACGCTTCGAAGGGTTGATGTGCACAAGGTGAAGTGTCGCGATTATGGCGATTAGGATAGTGCTGAGGATTCTGGTGGGGGTGATATTCTGTGTGTCGGCGGTGGCCAAATTGGTGGCTATCGACGATTTCGAACTTTATATTTATTCCTACGGATGGCTGCCGTTGAGCGTGAGCTATGTGGTGGCGCGTTTGTGCATCGGATGGGAGATGGTGCTTGGCGGGCTGCTGCTGACGGGATGGTGGAAACGTTGCACAAGGACGGCGACGTTGCTGACACTGGTGGGCTTTTCGCTGTTTCTGTGCTATGCGGCTTTGATTGGACGGAACGAGTCGTGCGAGTGCATGGGCCGGCTGGTTGAGTTGAGCCCGGGAGTGAGTTTGCTGAAGAACGGTGTGCTGATAGTGCTGACGCTGATGGGCTATCATGGAAACGGCAGAAGTGATAGAAAGAGATGGAAGACGGTGGTCGGAGTGGTTGTCGGGGTGCTGCTGATGGCGACGCCGTTTGTTGTGAGTGTGCCCGACAGCTGGGGCTTCGGTCCCTTTGACGAGCCTTACGGGGAAGAGTCGCTGAAGGCAGCGACCGGAGAAGAGGGCGCGTTGTTGAAGATGGGAGTGGGAGAGGGTAGGAGGCTGGTGGCTTTTGTTACGCCCAGATGCCCCTATTGCAAATTGGCGAGAAAGAAGCTCGACAGCATGGTGAAAAGACACGGTTTGAAGGATGGGAGTGTGGTGTATGTAGAGCCAACGGATATCGGGGAGTCGCTGTGGATAGAGATTACCTACGGAGCAAGACCGCTGATGTTGCTGATGGACGGGCAGGAGGTGAAGGCGACCTATCATCTGCGCAATGTGGACGAGGAGGAAGTGGCCGAGTTTCTGAGGTGATTGGTTGTTGGCAACTTTTTTGTTGCAGTTTACGTTTTTTTTGTATCTTTGCAGTTTCAAAAGAAGTTGTGAAACAGATATTATTTATTAAGTATTAATCTATTATATATAATTCATAATTTAAAAAAAGAAAAGAGACTATGAGTGGTTTTTTTGGTGTTGTTTCGGAACAACCATGTATCTCCGATCTGTTCTATGGGACGGATTATCATTCGCATCTGGGCACTAAGCGTGCCGGCATGGCTACTTTTGACAATGGTCAAGCCCATCAAAACATTCACAACATCCAGAACTCCCATTTCCGTCCGAAGTTTGCCAAGGATTTGGACGAGATGAAGGGTAACGTGGGTATTGGCGTTATCAGCGACACCGAGGCCCAGCCCGTGATGGTCAATTCGCATTTGGGCCGTTGGGCCATTTGCACGGTGAGCAAGATTAACAACATCGAAGAGTTGGAGCAAGAGTGCCTTCAGCAGCACCAGCAATTCACCGACCTGTCGAGAGGCAAGACCAATCCCACCGAGCTTGTCGCCCTGCTTATCTCCCAGGGCAAGGATTTCGTGGATGGAATCGAGAATGTGTATCGCAAGGTGAAGGGCAGTTGCTCGATGTTGATTCTCACGCCCGACGGTGTCATCGCCGCTCGCGACCGTTATGGACGCACGCCCATTGTCATCGGACGGAGGGGCAATGACTATGCCCTTGCCAGCGAGAGCCACTCGTATGTCAACATGGGTTACGAGACTTGCCGCTTTGTTGGACCTGGCGAGGTGCTGAAGGTGACCACCGAAGGTGGCATCAAGGTGCTGCGTCAGGCTGAAGAGAAGTTGCAGATTTGCTCCTTCCTGTGGATTTACTATGGCTATCCTTGCACCGAATATGAAGGCATCAACGCCGAAGAAGTGCGTTATAATTTGGGACGCATTATGGGTCAGCGCGACGATATCACACCCGACTTTGTCAGCCCTATCCCCGACAGCGGTATCGGCATGGCGCTGGGCTACAGCAATGGACGTCAGATTCCCTACAAGCGTGGCTTGCTGAAATATACCCCCACGTGGAGCCGCTCCTTCATGCCTGTGAGCCAGGCCGACCGATTCTTGGTGGCCCGCATGAAACTCATCCCCAGCCGTGCCATGCTGGCAGGCAAGGAGGTGGTTTTCTGCGATGACTCCATCGTCCGCGGCACCCAGCTTCGCGACAACGTGAAGATGCTTTATGACTATGGTGCCAAGAAGGTGCATGTGCGTATCAGCTGTCCCCCGTTGGTCCATGGTTGCACTTTCCTCAATTTCTCCGAGTCGAAGACCGACCGGGAACTGATTACCCGTCGTGTCATCGAGGAACTCGAGGGCGGTCAGGTGCGCAATCTTGAGGCTTACCACGATTCCTCCACGAAGGAGTATGCCAAGATGGTCGAAGTGATTCGCCAGCATGTAGGCGTCGATACACTGAAGTTTAACACTGTGGAGGATGTGTGTCAAGCCATCGGGCTTCCGAAAGAAAGAGTGTGCCTGCACTGTTTCGATGCAAGTTCGTATGGCGATTGAAAAGTGGATGCAATGATATGAAGAAACTGCTGCTCATACTGCTATGTCTACTTCCCTTGTGCGTCGCTCAGGCCCAGAAGCCTAAGACGACACCCAAGAAACAGCCGACGCTGGTCTCTGTGGCCGACATTCTGCCCAACTATGGGTTGGATACGACGATGGTCAACGACACTTCTGCCGTCCTCGGCGATCTTGCCAGTCGCCCTCAAGACTATGTCGCCCTGACAAACTATTGTGTCGAAATTCGCATGAAGGTGCTCGAGACTATCAACTCCATCGAGAATGACTATCTCCATCAGGACAGCATTATCTGGATTGACTCGAATACCGTTCTGTCGGATTATTCGATATATGAGTATCGTCTACGTCGTCTGGCCGACTTGATGGGTCGCATGAGTATCCGCTATAGCCGTTTGGAGCAGCAACGTGTCGAGGCCGAGAAGGAGGCTGCCCGCCAGCGCGCCATCGAAGAAGCCCGTCGTCAGCAAGAGGCCCGCGACAAGGAAGCTACCGGTTTGCGCGAAAACATCGACCTTCACCATCGCGCCATTATCAAGGCTTGTGACGGCACTGGCGAAAAGGACAAGAATCGTCTCAAATGGCTGAAGGATTTGTATTACTCCTACTTGATGGTGTATAACAAATACGACCTCTCCACAGGCCATGCCACGCCCGAATCGATAGCGCAACTTGACGAACTCAACAGTTTCCAGAACGACCTTCTCGAGAGCGTACTCGGCCCCAACTCTTTCCCTTCGCAGATTGATAATTTCAAGAATATCCTGAAAGTGCGTTGCGGGAAAGACAACAGCGATGTCTTCCGCAGCTATTCACGCGTTTTCAAGCAGCAGAACAATGTTCCCATCTCGTTCGCCGATGTGACTGAATATGGCAACTATATCGACAAATTGCAGAACATTATAAGTGTTCAAAACCGCTATTTGCAGACGTTGGATCTCAGGGCCTCCATCAAGGCTGGCACCGATCAGATTGTCCAGCTCTATGGCAAGAAATATCGCGAGGTGGTAAATGCGTACAAAGAGGTTGAAAACTCGTTGGACAAAGTGCCTGCTTTCACCAACAAATCCGAAAGCATCAACTTTATCTACAATCTCGAGGAGTTCATCTCCGCACAGCAGCGCTATTTGGACGACTACATACTCCTGGAAGATATCAGCCGGCGTTCCGATTCGATACTCAATGGAAGGGAAAACAAGTTCCGCGATGTGATGAGTGCTTACCGCGACGTGAAATCATCGTTGGTACCGGTGCCCTCGTTCAAAAGCCCCGCTGAGGCTACGCGCTATGAGGAACAGTTGGCCGATGTGGTAAAGGTGCAGCAGTGCTACATGCAGGTTATCAAGCAGCGCAATGTGATAGAACGCAACGACGATTCCTTGATGTCGATGCGCAAGGTGGACCGCAGGGTCTACAATGGCTATCGCCTTTTTCGCAAGCAGGCCGATTTGCAGCCTTCGTTCTCCACTCTTGAGCGTGGACTTAGTTTCCTCGATATGCTCAATTCGCACATCGAAATGCAGAAACTTTGCCTTCATATCATGCAAAAGCGTCGCACCATCGAATCGAATGACGACAGGATATCCAATCTCAGTTCTTCGTTCCGTAACATCAGCAAAGCCTATTCGCGCATGCTGAAAGTCTACGATGACTTTGGTGATATAGAGAACAATGATGATTTGCACCGTTACGACCGTCAGTGCGACGGTGTTATCGAGATGCAGCAGGCTTTTCAGAAGCTCTTGGAGAGCGACATTGCTTCGAGTACAGATATGCAGCTCAAGCGTGAGACTGACATCGAAAGGATCAAGGCCGCTGTTGGTCTGAAATGAGAAAAGGATTATAAAAAAGAGGGGCATCCGTGCGGATGCCCCTCTTTTTGTTTCCGAAAGATTATTTATTTCTTCACGGGGATGGCCTCAAGGGTAGCCACCAGATAGTCGTAGAACTTTTTGCTGCTGGGGATGTTGCAGCGCTCGTCGGGACTGTGGGGGCTCTGAAGCGTCGGGCCGAAGGAGATCATCTCCATGTCGGGATACTTGCCACCGAGCAGACCGCACTCCAGACCGGCATGGATAGCCATCACGGCGGGCTCTTTCTTGTAGAGTTTCTTGTAGGTGCTCTTCATGGTCTTGAGCAACTGGCTTTCCATGTTGGGCTTCCATCCTGGATAGGCACCGCTAAGCTGGCATTTGCCGCCGGCCAGTTCGGCCAGGCAGACGAGGCGCTCGGCGAGGGCCTCCTTGGCGGTGTCGACCGAAGAACGCAGCAGGGCGTAGACAACGAACTTCTTGCTGGCCGTGGTCTTTGCAATGGCCAGATTGAGCGAGGTCTCCACAAGGCCTTCCATGTCTTTGCTCATGCGGATGACACCGTTGGGAGCCACCATCATGAGGTTGATAATCTTCTGTGTGCCTTCTTCCGTGATGACGGTGGGACTCATGCGCACTTTCTCATATTTCATGAAGAAGTCGGGCTCCACTTTGCCAAGTTCTTTCTTCACCCAACCAGCCACTTTGTCAAATTCTTTCAGGATGCATTCCTCATGTTCCTTGGGCATGGCGATGACAGCTTCTGCGTCGCGCGGGATGGCGTTGCGCATATTGCCACCTTCCATGCTGATGAGGCGGATGCCGCATTCGGCTACCCAGCGGAGGTGACGGAACATCAGTTTGTTGGCGTTGGCGCGGCCGGTGTTGATTTCCATACCGGAGTGGCCGCCCTTCAACCCACCGATGGTTACCTTGTATGCAACCATACCCTTGGGGGCTTTTTCTGTGTTATAGGGGATGCTCAAGGCTGCATCGATACCGCCGGCACAACCCACGTAGAGTTCGCCCTCGGTCTCGGAGTCGAGGTTCAGCAGGTAGTCGCCATGCAACTCGCCTTTCTTCAGGCCGAAAGCGCCGGTCATGCCGGTCTCTTCGTCGGTGGTGATAAGGGCCTCGAGCGGACCGTGTTTGATGGTCTTTGAAGTAAAGACAGCCATAATGGCGGCCACGCCCATACCGTCGTCGGCACCCAGGGTGGTGTCGTCGGCATAGACCCATTCGCCCACAATCTTGGTTTTGATGGGATCCTTCAGGAAGTCGTGCTTTTTGCCGGCACGGGCCTGGGGAACCATGTCCATGTGGGCCTGCAGCACCACGGGGTGGACTTTCTCCATGCCTTTCGTGGCGGGTTTGGCGAGGATGACGTTGCCAACCTTGTCAACACGGCACTGAATTTTGTTCTTTTTGGCCCAGTTCACCAGGAAATCGCGGACGATTTCTTCGTGCTTCGAGGGGCGCGGACATTTGGTAAGAGCATCGAAATTGCTCCACAATTCTTTGGGTTCGAGGTCTTTAATTGTCATGATTGAAATGGTTTATTGTGAATTGTTTTTGTTTCCGATACAGAGTGCAAATATACAAAAATAATTTGAGCCGTGCAAATATTTTTTTTCTATTCGATGCCCGAGAGGTCCAAAAGGTCGAGTATGGTATTGAAGAGATTCTCCAGTTCGGTGCGTTCTTTGAGTGTTTTCTTCGACGTCGAAACGGGGGCATGGATGTCGTAGATATTGACTGGCGTGAATGCCTGTTGGTAGGAGGTGAGGATGTCGTATCGTTCCATTTCGGCCGGATTGCAGGTGTCGGGCTGGGGTGGGGGAGTGCCGAAATCGTTGCTGATGACTTCGGCGGTCTCGACGGCATTCTCCCCTTTAAGAATCATCATTTTATGGCCTGGGGCCCAATGCGAGGCCACTCCACTGCCGACGGTGGGACGTTCGATGAGATAGTAGTCCAGTTGCCGGAGGTTGTCGTGGTAGCTGTAGAGAGGCCAACTTTGTTCGTTCAGGTCCAAATCGTTTTCTCGGCTGAGCGCGAGGTCATAGAGATGGTTCAGGTCGTCGACGAAGACGTAGCCCGGGCAGGCAGTGTGGAAGAAGAGGTAGGCGAGGTCTTCGCTGTCGTCGCCCAAATCGTCGATGTCCAGTTTGAGCACTTGTTTTTTCATGGTCTAAACGAATGGGTTGTCTTTCTTTGAAAAATCAGGGCGGTAGTGGTGTTCCGAGGCCAGTTCCTGCAACCATCCGTCGAATCCCAACGCTTCGTATTTGTCGGCTACCTGGCGGTATTCGGTCTCGGTGAGGGTGCGGTTGATGGGAGAGGGAAGGTCGGTTTGTGGAGGAAAATATTGTGCCATGAGCGACACATGGATGGTGAATGACGGCAGGTTGTCGGCAATCCAGTCGAGTACTTTCAGCGAATTGTCCACATGTCCCGGCAGCACCAGGTGGCGGATAATCAGTCCGCGGAAGGCCACACCCTCCTCGTCGCATTTCAGTCCGGCGCCCACCTGCCGTTTCATTTCCAGGATGGCTTGTGTGGCCACCTCTGGATAGTCCCTGGCGTGGCTGTAGCGCAGGGCCACTTCGGGGTCGAGATATTTGAGGTCGGGCAGGTAGATATCTACCAGGCCGTCGAGCATTTGCAGGGTCTCGATGCTTTCGTAACCGCTTGAATTGTATACTATAGTAGGGGAAAAACCACGCTTGCGGACGGCTTCCACAATGGCTGGCAGATGGTTGACGTAGTGGGTGGCGGTGACGAATCCCAACAGGCCGCCTGTCTGTGGCAGCAGTTGGCCTATACGGTCGGCCACTTCGTCAGCAGTGCGGTAGTGAACGAATCCGGTGTTGACAGCGGCGGTCGAGATGTCGTGGTTTTGGCAGTAAATGCAATGCAGGTTGCAATGTGAAAAGAACACATTGACAATGGGATTGAGTGGCGGCTCTTCGCCTGTGTGCACACAGATGGCTGAGACCTCCAGTGCTTCGGGGGCACCGCAGAATCCCATAGTATGGCTCCGGTCAACAGAGCAGCCCCTTGGACAAATCCGACATTCCATAGCCTAAAACCAATAATCCTTCACTCCGTGTTAATCCCATTCGCATATTGAGTAGTATTGCACTCCAGACTGGAAAATCATATTGGCACATGTTGTACCGCGGTCGTCTACCTCGTCTGCGCTGTAGCTCACTATGGCACCGTCGTAGCGGGTGCAGGTGCAGGTCTTGTGGCACGAGCCCAGTAACATAGTCAGCAACAATAGAGAACCTGCGATTTTAATATATTTCATAACGTTTAACACTTAATTCTCAAATCACATAGTCTCCCCGGTCGTCGGGCACTTCCATGCCAATGGCTTTCATGCGCAGGCGAATGTCGGCGGCGCTTTCGGCGGCTTCGCTGCCGGTGGAGAGTTTGTTGTTGTAGATGCTGTAGAGCGCCCGGGTGTCCTGGGGCGAGAGGTTGGGCATCACCACGTTGGCTCCTGCCATTACGGCGCGTTCTCGCCCTGTGGGGTGCAGGGTGCCGAGGGCCGTGGTGGCCGGCAGCAGCACATGGGGGTGAATGATGCGTATGATGGCCAACAGTCTCAGCGTCAGCTCTACACTGCCGGCACGCTCGTTCTCGAAGGGGGTGCCGGCGGCGGGGATGAAGGGTCCTATACCTACCATCTCGGGACGGAACTCGTCGATGAACAGGAGGTCTTTCTTCAGCGTCTCGATGGTTTGCCCCGGCGAACCAACCATGAATCCAGCGCCCACCTGATAGCCCAGGTCGCGCAAGTCGCGAAGGCACTGCATGCGGTGCTCGAAGCGCATCTCGGCGGGATGGAGGAAGGCGTAGTGGGTGGCATCGGCGGTTTCGTGGCGTAGCAGGTAGCGGTCGGCGCCGGCTTCGCGCAGCCGGGCAAAGCTTTCTCTTCCGCGCTCGCCAAGCGACAGTGTGACGGCGCTATCGGGGAATTCGCTTTTTATCGACTTCACGATGTCGCACACTACCTCGTCGGTAAACCATCCGTCCTCACCGCCTTGCAGCACAAAGGTGCGGAATCCCAGCTCGTTGCCTGTGCGGCAGCAGTTCATGATCTGCTCTTTTGTCAGGCGGTAGCGCTGTGTTCTGACGTCGTATCTGATGCCGCAGTAGCGGCAGTTGTTCTTGCAGTGATTGGTTATCTCGATGAGTCCGCGCATGAACACACGGCGCCCGTAGACCTTGTCTCTCACGCGGCAGGCCTCGGCAAACAGTTCGTCTATCGCTGTCGGATCGCTCGTCGTCAGCAGATGCTCGATGTCTATAGCGTTATTCAATCTGTAAATTATTTGATTACAAATTCATACACAGAATCTCTCTCCGTGTCCTTGTACACGGGCTGTATCTTGATGTGGGTGCCGCGGCGCAGGTTGATAGGTCCCAGGTAGACCTGCGAATGTCGTGTGGGTGTGGTGCTGTCGGTGGTGTAGAATATGTAGGTGCTCGGCACTTCGGTCTCGATGGCGATGTTCATGGTGTGGTCGTCGACACGGGTGACCCGGAAGAGCGGTGTGAACGAGCCTTCGCAGTAGGAGTAGCCCTTACTGTCGAGTCGGCTCTTTTGCAGCTCCACTTTTTTGCGGAAATGGTTCCAGTTTTTGGCGTCGCGAGGGCTCCACAGGCTTTCGCTGATGGCCAGCAGGCGGGGGAGCAGCATGTATTCGGCTTGAGAGGGAGTCTCGATGAATTCGGTCCAGAGGTTGCACTGCCCACCCAGGATGCATTGTTCCACATACTTGTTTGTGCCTTGCGGTGCAGGGTCGAACTCATAGGCTTTGGCCAGGGTGATTTGGCCATCGGTGGCACGGGGTTGGTAGCGGCGGTCGGCCTGGTAGAAGTCGAGGCGGCACCATTCGTCGGGACACATCACCACACGGCAGCCAGCGCGGGCGGCCTGCTGGCCTGCCTGCAGGGAGGTACGGGCAGCCACGATGCGTTTCAGCTCCTCGCCAGGACGAGTCTCGCTGTACTCGTCGTCCCACACCATCTCCATGCCTTCCTCGGGCACTACCGTGATGCCCAGCGAGGCGGCATATTCCACCACCTCGGCGATCTCCTCTTCTGTGTATCTGCTGTCAAGGTCTTCATACACAATACTGTCGGTGGTGTCGGAAATGGAGTCGGGGGAGAGGGTGGATGCATCGCTGTCGCCCAGTCCCCAGTGGAAGCGGTTCATTTTGTAGGTGGCCATCAGGTCGAGGAATTTCTTGATGAATTTCACGGGGAAATGGTGTGTCGAGGCGTCGAGATGGGCACCGCGCCAGGCAAAGCGCGGATAGTCGAGGATGGTGCACTCGGGAAGGGTGATGGAACTGTAGGTGTGTTCCAGTACGTCCGACGGAACCATCTGTGAGAAGGTTTGGTAGGCGTAGAAGAGGCCTGTCTCCGTGTTGGCCGAGAGACGGATGCCCGTTTGGCGCACTTCGAGCAGGTAGCCTTCGTCGCCGAGTTCGGGATTGATGGTGTCGTTGATAATCAAGTCGATATCGCTCTCCTCCGACCGCGCCACGAGGGAGGGGCGGAAATGGGCGTGACGCAGCGAGTTCATGATGTATTTCGCAGTGGGGGAGTTTTGTCCGAGGCCTTGTGTGGACACGGCGATGGAGCGGTCGAGGGTGTAGGAGCCCTCTTTCTGCATCTGGAAGACGGGTTCGGGGATGATGTCTATCTGCGTGACGGTGGCAGTGCGTCCGCAAGCCGCGAGGAGGGCGGCGGAGGCTAAGAGGAGGAGATGGTTTTTGAACGACATTGTGTTTTTATATTAAAACATAAATAGTAACGTCGCCATTCTTTTTTTATTATATTCCCTTGCCAAATTGTTAGGATAAACTACTTGCCAATGCCCTACCAACCCCCTACCAACTCCTACCACGGTAGGAGTTGGTAGGGGGTTGGTAGGTAGTTGGTAAGGCGTTCTACCTTACTGTTTGGTAGTGCGTTATGTTGCATTTGGGAGGTATTTTTCGGTGGAGGGCAATATTTGACGTTTCGGGACGTTATTTTAACATTATGGCATCGTTGAAAAAACTCTTTTCCGACTCGGTCGTCTATGGACTGAGTAGCATTGTGGGCAGATTTTTGAACTATTTGCTCGTTCCGCTCTACACTTACCACATCTCCGCCGCCTCGGGAGGCTACGGGGTGGTGACCAATGTCTACGCCTACACGGCTCTCCTGTTGGTAATCCTGACCTTCGGCATGGAGACGACTTTTTTCTATTTTGCCAACAAGGAGGGTTCTGATTCCAAGTCGGTGTTCTCCACCGCCTTGGGGGCTGTGGGGTCGGTTGGAGGAATCTTCGTGCTGATGGTGCTGGCGTTGCTGGGTCCCATCTCTGTGGCCATGGGCTACGAGGCACATCCCGAGTACATTGCCGTGATGGCTATCGTGGTGGCGCTCGACGCTTTCCAGGCGATACTGTTTGCCCGCTTGCGGTTTGAGAACAAGGCGTGGAAATTTGCAGCACTCAAGCTGGCGTTCATTGTGCTCAACATCGGGCTCAACCTCTTTGTCTTCCTTGTGGCGCCGCGGTGGCAGCACCTGGGGTTCATGCAGTGGTACGACGAGCAGAACAATGTGGGTTATATCTTCTACATCAACCTGATATGCACTGCCTTGGTGACCTTCGGATTCTGGCGCGAACTGCGCGGGTTCCGATTTTCGAGTTTCGATTTTCGAATTTTGAGACCCATGCTCAAGTATGCCTGGCCGCTGTTGGTGTTTGGTATTGTAGGTATTCTGAATCAGGTACTTGACAAGATATTGTTCCCGTTCCTCTATCCCGGCGAGGACATGCAGGCGCAGCTGGGTATCTATGGTGCCTGCGTGAAGATTGCGATGATCATGGCCATGATTACACAGGCGTTTCGCTACGCCTACGAGCCTTTTGTGTTTGCCGGCGGCAAAGGGAAGGAATCGAAGGAGAGCCAGGCTGTTGTGATGAAATATTTTGTGATGTTCACCTTGTTGGCCTTCATGGTGGTGGTGTGCTACATGGATGTTTTCAAGTACATCATCAAGAGCGACTACTGGGCGGGTCTGCGCGCCGTGCCCATCGTGATGATGGCCGAGATACTGATGGGTGTCTATTTCAACCTCTCGTTCTGGTACAAATTGACGGCCAAGACCTACTGGGGAGCCATCATGAGTGCCATCGGCTGCGCTGTACTGGTGCTTGTCAATGTGATTCTTGTTCCGAGGATTGGCTACATGGCCTGCGCCTGGGGCGGCTTGGCAGGCTATGGTACCTGCGTGCTGCTCAGCTACTTCATCGGCCAGCGCCACTACCACGTGCCCTATCCCGTGCCGGCCATCCTCGGCTGGTTCGCCCTCGCCCTTGCATTGTATGCCGCCAGCACTCTGGTTCATATCGACAACCTCTGGCTCCGACTGGCCTACAACACGTTGCTGTTGGGGATTTTTGTCGGCGCCCTCCTCTGGAGCGAGCGCGAGTTGGTGAGGAAGGTTGTGGGAAGGTTGCGCGGATGAATTTTTTGTGAGGCGGAATTGGAAAAAAGATTTTGCCGATTGGAAAACATTTCGTATCTTTGCATTTTATTAGAAATAAGTAAAAACGATAAATGATATGATAGCAAAAGAATTACTCAATCCCCGCAGCATCGTTATCTGCGGTGCTTCCAGTGATGTACATAAACCCGGCGGCAAGTCGCTGAAGAACCTCCTCGAGAGCCCCTTCAAGGGTCAGGTCTACGCCGTAAACCCCAAAGAGACTGAAGTGCAGGGCGTGAAATGCTACGCCAAGGTCGAGGACCTGCCTCAGGTGGACTGCGCCATCCTCTGCATTGCCGCCAAGTTCTGCGCCCAGACGGTCGACGTCCTGGCCAAGGAGAAGGGCTGCAAGGGCTTCATCATCGTCAGTGCCGGTTTCTCGGAGGAGAGCCACGAAGGCGCTGAAATTGAGAAGCATATTGTCGATACAATCAACAGTGTAGGCGGTTCGCTCATCGGACCCAACT
>JAEEGH010015613.1_pt1 | contig 16463 bp, 18 predicted proteins | sample 9134181 | NCBI WGS metagenome assembly JAEEGH01 (sample SAMN16246544, study PRJNA631951) | gut metagenome | biome: gut microbiome; feature: rumen; material: DP-attached | host: Bos | place: Iran: Karaj | collected 2018-10
GCAGGCTTACATCCAAATCCAATTGAGTATGCTGATTTAGTTACAACTACTACACATAAGACTTTAAGAGGTCCTCGTGGTGGTATGATTTTAACTAATGATGAAGCATTAGCTAAAAAGATTAATTCTTCAGTATTCCCTGGTTGCCAAGGTGGACCACTTGAGCATGTAATCGCTGGTAAGGCTGTAGCATTCAAGGAAGCATTACAACCTGAATTTAAGGATTATGCTAAGCAAATCGTTAAGAATTGTAAGGCATTAGCTGATGAAATGACTAAGCTTGGTTATAAGCTAGTATCTGGTGGTACAGATAACCATTTAATCTTAGTTGATATTTATGGTTCAGTTGGTATTACTGGTAAGAAGGCAGAAAGAATTCTTCATGATGTAAATATTACAACTAACAAGAATGCAATTCCAAATGATACTCAAAAGCCAACAATTACTTCAGGCTTAAGACTTGGTACTGCAGCAGTTACAACTAGAGGCTTCAATGAAGAAGATATGAGAAAGGTTGCTAACTGGATTGATAGAGCATTAAGAAATGCTGATAATGAAGAAGAATTATTAAAGGTTCAAAACGAAGTTAAAGAATTAATGGGTAAGCATCCATATTTATAAGATAAATAATTAGATTACACAAAGGGGTGTATTCTTATGATTAAGATTAATATTTTATCTAATGATATAGGTTTTATACGTTCTTTTGATTCCTTATTTGATAAGGTTGATTATAAAATTGAAAAATTATCAATTAAGCCTGAAGAGGTATTTAACTATATTTGTAAGAATCCAACTGATTTTATATTAATTCAAAGTACCTTTCTAAAGGGATATTATCAATTAATAGATATGCTATTAAATGCTAATAAATGCAGTGTTATTTATATAACACCTAATTTAGAGGATGGAGCATTATTTAATGCAATGTCTTCCCCTAGATTTTATATGATTAGCTCTAATAGAATATCATCTATTCCTGATTTAATTCCTTTAATGGAAAGAGATAGAAAGATATTTGAAAATATAAATAATAGCTTAGATGCTTATAAGGATAAAATTAATGAAGAAAGGCTTGTTAAGAAAGCAAAATTATATTTAATGAATGAATATAATATTGACGAAGAGGAAGCCTATAAAAAAATATTGAGAAAATCAATGGACGAAAGAATATCAAAGCTTCAAGCCGCTAAGAATATTTTAGGAGGTAGATAAGGTGATAGCAAAGACTAGAGAAATATACAAGGACAAGAGACTTACAAACAGCTTACCATCAGTAAGATATGTAGATCCTGAATATGTATATCTTGGAATTACAAATCAAAGATGCGCAACCGGCGAATCATTTGTAAAGCCTGGTGACCATGTTGATATGGGACAGGTTATTGGATTACGTCATGGCCCATTCTTTGATCAGCCAATCCACAGTACAGTAAGTGGTGAGGTTGTTGGAACTGTAAAGAAGTTCCATAGAAGTGGTAAATTAACAGAATTTATCCAAATCAAGAATGATAAGAAAAATACATTCTGTGACACAATTAAGGAAAGAACAGATGAAGAAATTGCTAAATTAACAAGAGAGGATTTCGTTGAAATTACAAAGAAGTGCTCATTAGTTGGTTTAGGTGGTTCATCTTTCCCTACATATATTAAATTTCAAACAACAGATCCTATTGATACAATTTGTATTAATGGTATAGAGTGTGAACCATACCTATCTGCTGACCATAGAATGATTATGGAGCACCCAAGAAGAATTATTCAAGGATGCTTATATGCATTACAGGCATTCAATGCTAAACGAGTTGTTATTTGTATTAAGAAGAAGTATCAAGACTTATATGATACATTAACAGCTGAATTAACAAGATTCCCTGGAGCTCCAGTAACTGTCAAGCGTGTTGGTAATTATTATCCACAGGGCTGGGAAATCGAAATGATTAAAACAGGTCTTGGTATTAAGGTGCCAGCTGGTGTATTACCTGCAAAGCTTGGTATTATGGTATTCAATGTCTCTACAATCGCAGGATTATGGAGAGCTATTAAATGGAATGAGCCAGTTATGAAGAGAAACTTCACATGTACTGGTGATGGTGTTAAGATTCCAACAAACTTCCGTGTTAGAATTGGTACTTCATTAAAGGAAATCATTGATCAATGTGGTGGTTACAATGATGAATCAGATAACAAGGTATTAATTCTTGGTGGACCTATGATGGGTGCTAATCTTGTAAGAGATGATGCAGTTATCACAAAGACATGTACATCTTGTATTATTATGAACGAGAAGAAGTATAAAGAGGAGCCATGTGTAAGATGTGGTTCTTGTGTATATTCTTGTCCTGCTGGATTACAGCCAGTTCAAATTATGCAAGCTGTTAAGAATAATGATAAGGACGCATTAAAGAACAAGCTTAATATTAGATCTTGTATTCTTTGTGGTATGTGTTCTTACACATGTACTTCTAAAATTCATTTAACTGAGTATTGCCGTAAGGGCAAGAAGCTCGCTCTTTAGGAGGTATAGGAATGAAATTAGTTCCACAAACTTCCCCATATATTCGTAAGAATGTATCAGTCGCTAGAATGATGGGTGATGTAATTGTAGCATTAATTCCAATTACATTATTCGCAATGATATATAACGGATGGGGCGGAATTTATGTAATATTATTATCTTTAGCTACTATGCTATGTGGTGAATTATTATGTACATTATTCATCAAGTGGCCTAAGGATATGAAATTTAAGGAATTATTTACTAAGGAAGGTTTTTCTAAGGTAAAGCAAATTTATACAATTAATAATTTCTTAGCTCCTATAATTAGTGCATTAATATTTGCATTAATTATGCCGGCTAATTGTTCACCTTATGTTGTAATTTTAGGCGCATTATTCGGTATCGTTGTTGGTAAGATGCTATTTGGTGGCTTAGGTCAAAATATCTTTAACCCAGCCGCTGCAGGTAGAATCTTCGCTACTATTTGCTTTGGTGCTAAGATTAATGCCGCAAATGTATCTACTATAGTTGCAGATGCTACACCTTTAGCATCTGTTAAGGGTAACTTAAATGCAATGGTATTTGATTTAGGTGACTTATTCTTAGGTAGCAATATTGGTGGTACATTAGGTGAAGGATGTAAGCTATTAATTTTAGTAGGTGGCTTATATCTATTCATTAGAAGATCAGCTGATTTAAGATCAGCATTAAGCTATTTCTTAAGCTTTGCACTTGTTATGCTTGTTGCAGTAGCTAGCTATTCAGGTAAATATGAAGGCAATGTTGCTAAGATGTGGGCATATCAATTATTATCAGGTGGTGTGATTTTCGCAGCTGTATTCATGATTACAGACCCTGTTACATCTCCTACAACTAAATTTGGACGAGTTGCCTTTGGTGCAATCGCTGGTTCAATTACTGCATTAATTAGAGTTGTTGGTGCTTATCCAGAAGGTGCTGCATTCTCAATTCTAATCGCTAATACAATCGCTCCTGCATTAGATTACTTTATGCGTGGTAAGCCAAATACATATACATGGAAGCAATGCTTAGGATTAGGTATTGGTCTTGTAATTGTATGCTGTATAGCATCTGCATCAGTGATGGGAGGTTGGTTCTAATGAAGAATTATTTAAAAATCTCCGTAGTTTTAGGTGCAATTGCTTTAATTTGTTCTGCAATTCTAGCATCATTAAATTTATTAACTAAGCCTATCATTGATAAGAATTCAGATAATAAGCAAACTGAAACAATTCAATCAATTTATTCAGAATATGATTCAAATAATTCAAAGGTAACATATGATACTACAACTGGTTCAACTGGTAAGGCAGCTGAAATATTAAAGGTAGTAGAAGCTAAGGATGCTTCTAATAACATTTTAGGCTATGTTTATACAGTTAAGGGCTCTAATTCATATGGTACTATTCAATTAATGGTAGCTATTTCTAATGATAATATTGTTCATCAGGTAGAATTCCTAGAGAACAATCAATCATTTGCTTCAACAGTAGCTTCATGGGTTAAGCAAACATTCAATAATAAGGGTTCTGAAAAGCATGAAGCAGGTTTCACTTCTGATTCAGTAAGTGGTAAAGAATTAACAGAATCTGAATTAACTAGTGTAGATGTTAAGTGTGGTGCAACTTATGGTGCTACTACAGTTAAGACATTAGTTAATATCGCATTAACAGATAAGGAGGCAGCTTAGTATGGAAAAAACAAAAAGTGTTTCTAAGAATAAGGCAGTTCTTCTTGCTGGTATAATTACTGAAAACCCAACATTTGTATCTTTATTAGGTATGTGTCCAACACTAGCAACTACTAAATCAGTAGAAGCTGCTATTGGTATGGGTATTCTAGTTATCTTAACATTAATTGGTTCAAATACAATTATTTCATTATTACGTAATATAATTCCATCTCAGGTTAAGATTCCTTGCTATATCTTAATCATTGCAACATTCGTTACAATCTTAAAAATGCTATGTGAAGCATTTATACCGGAATTGTATTCATCACTTGGTGTATTCATCTCACTAATTGTTGTTAACTGTATAATCTTGGGTCGAGCTGAAGCATTCGCATCTAAGAATGGCCCTGTGGCATCATTCTTCGATGGCTTAGGTGCTGGTATCGGATTTACATTAGCAATTTGTGTTATCGCATTAATTAGAGAAGTTGTTGGTACTGGTGCTTTATCATTTGGTGTATATTTCCCAATTGGTGCTCAGTATATCTTCCATATTATTCCTGAAGCTTATGCTATTCCTATCTTCGTACAATCTGCTGGTGGTTTCTTAACATTAGCATTTGTACTTGCATTCCTTGCTTGGAGAAAGAATAGAAAGGAAGCTCAAAAGCTAGCTGCTGAAAGAGCTAGAATTGAAGAATTAAAGGCTAAGAAGGCTAAGGAATTAGCTGAAAAGAAGGCTTTAGAGGCTAAGCAAGCTGAAGAAGCTAAGGCTGTTGCAACTCCTATAGTAGAGGCTAAGCCAGAGGCGGCTGCCGAGGTAAAGGCTGAAGCTAAGGAAACTCCTGCTGAACCTGTTAAGGAAGAGGTAAAGGAAGTAGCTCCTGAAGTTAAAGAAGAAAAAACAGAGAATAAGGAGGTAGCATAGTATGACTTGGTTAAGTGTAATAGTTACATTCTTACTTGCTGTAGCAAACTCAATGCTTATTAACAATGTTACATTAGCAAGATTCTATGGTATTTGTCCTTTCTTAGGTGTTTCTAAAAAGACTAATGCAGCACTTGGTATGGGTGTTGCCGTAACAGTTGTTATTATCTTAGCTGCAATTGTTTGTTGGCCAATCTATCAATTATTAGTAGCTGCAGAAATTGAATTCATGAGTACAATAACTTATATTCTAGTTATCGCATCATTAGTTCAATTACTTGAAATGATTATAAAGAAGTATTCTCCATCATTATATAAGGCATTAGGAGTTTATCTTCCTCTTATTACAACTAACTGTGCTGTTCTTGGTGTTGCTGAGGGTAATAATGGAGCATCTTTCGGAGACTCAATGGCTAATGCTATTGGTACAGGCTTAGGTTTCTGTTTAGTAATCGTTATTTTCTCAACTATTAGATATCGTTTAGATGCATCTAATGCACCTAAGGCATTTAAGGGAATTCCTATTGCTTTAATTACAGCCGCTTTAATGGCTATGGCATTCTTAGGATTCTCAGGAATGATTTAAAATTATGTTTTTGATATCAAAGACTGCTGCTCTTATAATTTCTATTTCAATTATTGTATTTCTAATTGTATTATTCTTTGTAACATTTGTTAGAAACAGAAAAACTCCTGTTCCTAAGGGATGTGAGCATATTAAGATTAATGAAGAAAATTGTGGAGCATGTCAGGTAAGTGATTGTTCCATCAAGCAAAAGTTTGATGTAGAAAAGTTGAGAGAAGAATTAGAGGAGGAAGAAAAAGATGATATTAGTTAGTGCATTCACTTTATTGTGGGCAGTATTAATACTTGCTGTATTAGGATTATTATTTGGTTTAGGACTTGCTATTGCTGCAAAGGTATTCTATGTTGAAGTTGATACTAGAATAGAAGATATTACAGCAATTCTTCCAAATGCCAACTGTGGTGCTTGTGGATTCCCAGGATGTGCAGGCTTTGCCGAGGCAATCGTTGAAGGTAAGGCTGAAAACCTATCTCAATGTAAGCCAGGTGCTAAATCTGGAAAGCCAGAAATTATTAGAAAATATTTAGATGAGCATCCAAATCCAGATGGTAGTGTTAATCCAATTAAGGTAAAATAATTAAAGTCCTTCCGTAAGGAAGGATTTTAAATTTATCTTGAAAAAAATATGTTTTGGAGTAAAATATAGAATATAAATACCGGTTCAAGGAGATTTCAATATGAAGTGGGTTACAATGTGGGGTAATGCCCAGTCTACAGTTATGCCAATGCCTCAAAGATATGCTAAAGATTTAACATTAAGATATCCAGTGTTGGTTCCTTTTAAAGGTGATAAAATAAGAATAACTTTAGATAATTATTGTGTAAATGAATATTCAAAGATTGATTTAGTTGCTATATCTAGAGGTAAATCATTATCTGATTCAATAGAAGATATAACTTATTTAACATTTAATGGTAAAAGAGATTTAACTTTAGAGCCACATAAATCAATAACTAGTGATGAATGTGAAATAGAATTAGAATCTGGTGAATATTTAATTGTATCTATTTATATTAAGGACTATGTAAATCTTACAGGTGGTGTAGATATTATAGGACCATTATCAAAAGGATATTTTGCTTATGGTAATCAAATTGAAAATAAGAAGCTAGATATTAATACATCTAAATCTACATCATGGGTATTTTTCTTATCAAATATAGATATCTATACAGATGATTCTAATAAGGCTGTTATTTGTTATGGAGATTCTATAACATCACAAAATTGGCCAGATGAAATGCTACTAGCATTAAGAGAAAATAATATAAAGAATATCTCTGTTGTTAGAAAGGCTGTTTCTGGGACAAGAATATTAAGACAATATGAATGTATTACATATCAATCATATGGCTTAAAGGGATCTAATAGATTTAGACATGAGGTATCATCTGTATCTGGTGCGGATAAAATTATTATCCAGCATGGTATAAATGATATAATCCATCCTGTTGGAGAAGATGTAAATATCTTTAGACCAATGAGTGATTTACCAACAGTAAATGAGCTAATTGGTGGTATTAATTATTATATTGATATTGCAAAAGAATTGAATTTAGATGTATATGTTGGTACATTATTACCAATCTATAATTGGAGAACATATGCTCCATTTAGAGAAGATTTAAAGAATGAATTTAATTTTAATGTAAGAAGTAATTATAAATGTATTGATTTTGAAGCTGAAATAGGTCAAAATATTGAAGGCGTTTGGAAATTTAAGGATGGATGTGATTCAGGTGATCACCTACATCCATCAAAGGATGCCTATAAGCTAATGGGTAAATTAGCTGCGAAGAAGATTTTAGACTAGCATACCGGTAATATGTCAACAGATGAAAATAAATAAATTTTCAGATATTAAGACATATAAGGAAAAAAACAAAAGGACCTATACTAGATAGGTTTTAAAATGAGGTATGGTTAATCAAAAGAATATTTATTGATTCTTGTATAATTGATTTTTACTCAATAATCCATAAATCAATCGAACAAGTTTTCTAGCAGTTAAAGCGATAGCGCGAGTGTGTTGATGAGTTTTAACTTCTGTAAATTTCTTTTGATAATATTCTTTATAAACTGGATTATGAAGAACAGCCATAGAGGCAGCTTCACAAAGATAATATCTTAGATATGAATTACCTGTCTTGGTCATTGGAGTGTCTTCGTGTTCAACATCAGCTGATTGATGACGTCTCCATGTTAGACCTGCATATTTGGCAAGAGCCTCTTCATTATCGAATTGTTTAATTGAACCTATTTCTGATAAGATACCAGCCGCAAAAACTGGACCGATTCCAGGAATAGAAATTAAACAAGTATATTCATCTGAATTGTAACCTTTAGAAAGGGTCGCAATTTCCTTATCAATATGTTTGATTTCCTTATCTAGACATCTTAAGATGGCTAAAGATGAGGCGATAGCAGTATTGATAGGTTCGTAAGCTGTTTTATCTAAACGATAAGACATACGAGCACACTTAGTTAAGATTTCAGCTACCTTTTTAGAATCAGCAAAACGATTCTTAGAGGCAGTAGAAATAAATGAAGTTAAATCTTCAATAGGTGTATTGATGATTTCTTCAGGAGATTTATATTCTAATAATATTTCTTGTGCTGTAGCACTAAAAGGATCAGAAAATGGCTGTATACCATCATATTTTCTATCAAAAGCAGAGAATTTTAAGAAAATGTTATTTAAAACATATAGTTTTTCTCTTACTATTTGTTCAGAAATATGTCTACGATGACGAGTTAATCTTTGCATGGCAAGTTTTTGAGGTCCTTTTACAGGATTAAGTTTATTAACTTTACCAGCACGAGCCATATCAGCAAGAATATAAGCATCTTTAGGATCAGTTTTATCCATCTCAGAAAAGCTTTTACGATAATTACAACTAGTTTTAGGGTCAATACAGTAAACTAGAACGTTATATTTTAAAAGTGCTTCAGAAGATGATAAATAAGTAGCAATGTGGAAAGAATACATACCAGTGGATTCTAACACAATTACTATATTCTCGTAGTTATTTTTAATTAAACATTCTAATAGTTTACTTTCAATTTTGGAAGCACCTTCTGTATCATTAGGTGAAGAGAAAGATAGAAGCTTTTTCACATCAAAATTCATAGCATAAACTTGGTTAGAATTCTTAGAAACATCAATACCTACGAATAAAGAATTTAAAACAGACATGAGGGATACCTTCTTTCATTGATTAGATATATAGAAGTCCTAGCCTTGAAAGATAACCTCAACCTCGCGGTAATAAGAACTAGTCCCAGATCATGGATGATTGAGTTGAAATGGGGGAACAACTACTGGTCAGAGGAATATGTCAAACAAGCAGGTTAGCAAGCTAACTAAAGTAGTCAAAAGCTACAGGGGGCGAAAGCTCATTCATCTAGTTATATCTATTAAAGATTATAACACTAGGACTTCATATACACTAATATGTAGATAGACTTATCCAAGGCCTAAATCTACACTACATATTATACGAGGAGGTGCTAATATGAGAAAAGCGAACCAAACAAAGGCTTGGTTATATTTATTACCTGCAATTTTGTTATTGTTGTTTTTTACTGTAATACCATTTGTGAAAATCATTAGCTTTTCTTTTATGGAAGGATATAGTATTAGCACTAATGAGTATAATGGTATTGGCTTTTCTAATTTCGTTGAATTATTTAAGAATACAGATTTCCTAGAAGCATTAGGAACATCTTTAATAGCAGTATGTGTTTCAATTCCAATTTCATTATTTATCGCAACTGGAATCGCAATTGCTTTAAATAATATAAAGGTATTGAATAGATTATTCGCTACAGTATTCTTTGTTCCTTTTGTAACGAGTGCCTTAATTATAGGTTATGTTACAATGATTATTTATGTAAATAATCAAGTAAGTGTAAGTTTATTTAATTGGTTTATAGGATTATTTGGGGCAGACCCAATTAATTTCTTAACTGATAAGTATATTTATAAGCTAATTATTTATATCTTATATATCATATGGAGATTGTTACCATTTGAAATTATTATATTAATTAGTGCTCTACATTCTATTAAGAAGGAATATTATGTAGCTGCTAAAATTGATGGATGCTCAAATGTTAAGCAATTTAATAAGATTACAATTCCAATGCTTAGACCAATGTATGCATTCTTGGCATTTTCTGGCGCTATAACAGTGTTAAAGGATTTTGATAATGCAATAGGTATATTTGGTGGAGAAAGCCTAACAGAAGCCAATTTAACGACTTTAACAGGCTTTATGTATTCTGGTATTGGTAGTACTACTGGTGTATCTGCCGTAGTAGCATTAATAATATCTATTATCTTTATTGTAATATTTACTTTAATAGTAGTTATTGGCAATAAGAAAAAGGATAGATAGGAGGTGCTTGTATGGAAGATATTGAATTAAAACAAACAAAAACCTTCAAAAAAGTAATAGCATTAATATTTACTTATTTATTCTTAATATTATGTACATTAGTAATATTCCTACCATTCTATTGGATGATTAATGTATCACTTACATCAGTAGAGGGATTTAATAATGCAAGCGGTCCTTTATTTATAACTGACGATTTATTTGAGGGTATTAAGAATTATATAAATGTATTTAAAGATTATTCAGCATTAAGACCTATTGTTAATACATTGGTATTCTCAATATTAACAACAGCATTTACAATTATAGCTTCAATTTTAGCATCATTCGCATTTGCTAAATTTGAATTTAAGGGTAAGAGAATCGCAATGGTTGTATTCTCAGTTATGGCTATAATTCCAAGTGAGGTTTTAATTGTTGGTAATTATTCAACTATGGTTGATTTAGGATTAACATCAACTTATATTGGATTAGTATTTCCGTCAGTATTAAATATTACAACTGTGTTTATTTTATATAAATGCTTCTCATCAGTTAATGCTAATATTTATTATGCATCTAAGATGGATGGATTATCTGATTTTAATTATTTAAGAAAGATATTAATTCCAATGTTTAGACCAACTATTATTGCGTTAATTGCATTAAAGCTAGTTGAATGCTGGAATCTATATGTATGGCCTTCATTTGTAAGCAATGAGGAAAACTATAGATTAATTGGAACTACAATTCAAACATTAAGAATGAATAATGTTGCTGTCCCAGTAATTATGGCATTCATGGTAGTTGTTACTATACCTGCAATAATAATGATTATTGTATTTAGAAATAAAATATATGAAGGTATTATTAAAGCATTAACAAGAGAAGAAGGAAAAAAGTCACTTTAAAGTGACTTTTTTTATTGTTTATGTTTGTTTATTTCTTCATTAAATGAATCAATAAATGTATTATTATCTATTTCAGTTTCTAGATTATATTCTAGTGCTACCTCATAGAATATTTCATCTATTGTATGAATTTCAATATCATTAGCTTCAAATACATTAGCTAAGATATCATTTAATACCTGGAAATATTCCTCAGGTGCATTTTCATTTTTATCTAGACAGCTATTAACCTTTTCGCTTAAATCATCTAATAGCTTAATTCCTTTTTTAACATTTGAATCATTTGAATTTAATGCTTCTCCTTGGAATTCGTTAATATAAAGAAGAAGATTAATTGTTGTTCCAAATTTTTCCATTTCATCTATATTACCCTTAAATTTAGATTCAAGGATTGTATTGATGAAATGAAATTGGTCAAATATATAATCAAAGCCTGTAGAGAAGAATGTCATTTCATCCTCAGTTAGGGTTTTAAAGTAATGCTGATTATATAGATATTCAACAACCTTTATAACAGGAACGAATCTAGAAATAGCCTTTGAATTGTTTTTTATTAAAGTAGAGATTAAATCATTGTTCTCTTTAATAAAAGCTTCATAATCCTTAAAAATATTGATATCTTCCATATTATCTAGTCTTCATTTGAGGGAATAGAATAACATCTCTAATTGTAGTAGATTCAGTTAAGAAGATAATTAATCTATCAATACCGATACCGATACCACCAGCAGGAGGCATACCATACTCTAATGATTCACAGAAGTCTACATCCATTTCATTAGCTTCATCGTTACCCTTAGCCTTTTCCTTCATTTGCTCCTCGAATCTTTCTCTTTGATCGATTGGGTCATTTAATTCAGTATAAGCATTAGAGAATTCCTTACCACCAATGAATAATTCAAATCTTTGAACAAATCTAGGATCATCTGGGTCCTTCTTTGTTAATGGAGATATTTCAATTGGGTGTCCCATTAGGAATGTAGGCTGAACTAATGTATGCTCACAATATTCCTCGAAGAATGCATTAATAATATGACCTACTGTAAAGTGAGGCTCAACTGGAACCTTATGCTCCTTAGCGATAGCAGTAGCTTCCTCAAGAGTATAATTATTATTCTTGAAATCTACGCCAGTAGCTTCCTTAATTAATTCGCACATACTAACACGTCTAAATGGCTTAGAAATATCAATTAATCCACCATTTTCAACTGTCATTTCCTCAGGATTTTCAATAGAAGTGAATGGGTTCTTGAAAATAGTCTTTCCAATTACCTTATTAGCAGCATATCTAATAACACCCTCATTCAATTCCATCATTGAGCTTAAATCACCATATGCTTGATATAATTCAACTGTTGTGAATTCTGGGTTATGAGTCTTGTCCATACCTTCATTTCTGAAGATTCTACCAATTTCATAAACTCTTTCTAATCCACCAACTAATAATCTCTTTAAATGTAATTCAGTTGCGATACGTAAATAGAAATTAGCATCTAATGCATTATGATGAGTAATGAATGGTCTAGCAGTAGCACCACCTTGGATATTTTGTAATACTGGTGTTTCTACCTCGATAAATCCTTCATTATCAAAATATTCTTGCATAGCTCTAATAATTCTTGGTCTTTGGATAGCTACTCTCTTAGCATCCTCATTCATGATTAAATCAAGATAACGTCTTCTATATCTTTCTTCAACATCCTGAAGACCATGGAACTTTTCTGGTAATGGTCTTAATGCCTTTACTAAATGAGTATATTCCTTACATCTAACTGTGATTTCACCAGTTTGTGTAACCATAACTACACCTTCAATACCTACGATATCACCGATATCAGCAAGCTTGAATAGGTTGTACATATCCTCACCTACATCATCCTTTCTGATATAGATTTGGATTTTACCCATCTTATCTTGAATTGAGAAGAATGATGCCTTACCCATCTTACGGATAAACATAATTCTACCTGCAACCTTAACATTTACATTTAATGCCTCTAGCTCCTCATGAGTTTTTCCAGCATAAGCTTCTTTAATTTCTATACTATGATGAGTTACATCGTATCTTTGTCCAAATGGATCTATTCCTAATTCTTTATATTTTTCTAGCTTTCCACGTCTTACGATCTCTTGTTCTGTTAGATTTTCCATATAAAATCCTCCTTGTTTAAAAAAATTCTCATTAATTATAACATAATTACGTAAGTAATTACAATTAAATTTGAGTTGAATAAAATGTTTTCTAGCCTTATAATCAAAAAGAGGTGTTTTGAAAATGATGACATACGAAAGAAAAGCTTTTTATCATGAAACAGATCAGATGGGTGTTATTCACCATTCTAATTATTTAAGATGGCTAGAGGAAGCTAGAATTTTCTTTTTAGATAATTTAGGTTTAAGCTATAAAAAGATGGAAGAAATTGGTATTATTTCTCCAGTTGTTTCTATAAAGTTAGATTATGTAAAGCCGGTTCATTTTGATGATTATGTATTAATTGATATGAAGGTTATTAAATATACTGGTGTTAAAATGATTTTTGATTATGTTATTAGAGATAAAAACACTAATGATGTGATGGTAAGAGCTGAAAGTAGCCATTGCTTCACAGATGGAAAGAATGTTATTTCATTTAAGAGAGAATATCCAGAATATCATAAGATTATTGATGATTATGTAAATTCTAACTTAAATGATTAGGGAGTTATTATGGAGATTATTTTAAAATCATCATCACCTAGAAGAAAAGAATTATTATCTAAAATGGGATATGATTTTACTATTAAGGTTTTTGATGTAGATGAAACTATAGATTTAAATAAAACACCATATGAGAATGTAAAATTATTAGGATATAAAAAAGCATCTGTTAATATGGATTTAGATTATGGTAAGGTATTAATTGGCTGTGATACTATTGTTGTTTTAGATAACAAAATATATGGTAAGCCTAAAAATGAGGAAGAAGCATTTGATATGCTTATGAAATTATCTGGTAAGAAGCATCAGGTAATGAGTGGATTATGCGTTATTTATAAAGACAAAGTATATAATGATGTAGAAGTATCTGATGTATATTTTAGAGATTTAACTGATGAAGAAATAAAAGATTATATTAAAACAAGGGAACCATTTGGTAAGGCAGGCAGCTATGCTATTCAAGGAATTGGTAAAGCATTAGTTAGTCATTATGAGGGTTCATTAAATAATATAATTGGTCTTCCAACAGAGATGCTTGAAAAGATATTAGGTGAAATAAATGAAATGGAAAATTAGAGATATAGAAATTCCTAACCAATTGGTTTTAGCTCCAATGGCGGGAAATACTAATGAAGCATTTAGAATTCTTTGTAAGGAAATGGGTGCTGGATTAGTCGTAGCAGAAATGGTATCTGATAAGGCTATTGGATTTAAAAATGCTAAAACATTAAAAATGACAAAGGTAAATAGTGTTGAGCATCCTATTTCTATGCAGGTTTTTGGTGGAGATAAGGAATCATTAGTTCAGGCAGCAATTTATTTAGATAAGAATTCTGATTGTGATATTATCGATATTAATATGGGATGTCCTGTTAATAAGGTAGCTAAAAAAAGTGGAGCAGGAGCTGCATTATTACAAGACCCTAATAATGTATATGAAATTGTTAAGGCTGTAGTAGAGGCAGTATCTAAGCCTGTCACTGTTAAAATGAGATTAGGCTGGGATATGGAGCACATTAATTGTGCTGAAAATGCTAAGGTTATTGAAAAGGCTGGTGCCTCTGCGATTACTCTTCATGCAAGAACTAGAAGTCAATTTTATTCAGGTGTAGCTGATTGGAAATATATTAAGGAAGTAGTAGATGCTGTAAATATTCCAGTTATTGGTAATGGTGATATTGTTGATTATAAAACATGTAAGAAAATGCTAGATGAAACTGGATGTACGGCAGTTGCTATAGCAAGAGGATCACTTGGGAATCCATTTATTTTTAGAGAATGTAAGGCTTATTTAGAGGATGGTATAATATTAGATAAGCCATCTAATGAAGAAATATATAATACAATATTAAGACATTATGATATGTTATTAGGCTTAAAGGGACCTAAATTAGCATTATTAGAGATGAGAAGTCATGTATCTTGGTATATAAAAGGCATGCCTGGTAGTGCTAGAGTTAAAGATTTTTGTAATAAGCAAACGGATTTTGAAGAAGTTAAAAAAATATTGAAAGAATACCTAAAAATTAGCTAAAATAGCCGTTTTTACGTGTTTTGCAACCGATAGTTGCGTAACTTCAAACTAGATTTGGTAGTGGCAACCGACATTTTTTGTTAAATTTAAGGTGTAAATTGAAGGAGGAAAATGTTATGAATATTGAAATTGCAAACAGATTACAAAAGTTAAGAAAGGAAAATGGTTATTCTCAAGAAGAATTAGCCGATAAGTTAGGTATATCAAGACAAGCTGTATCTAAGTGGGAAAGAGCTGAATCATCACCTGATACAGATAACCTTATTATATTAGCGAGATTATATAGTATGTCTTTAGATGATTTATTAAATGATAATGAATCTAATGAAGAAATAAGAGAAAGAACAATAGATAAGGAAGAAGAAAGAACGAATGATGGTAATTCAATTTCTCTTACTGATGATGAAGGTCAAACATTAAAAATTGAAAATGGTCATATTAGATGCTTCAATAAGGATGGATCTGAAGAGAAGTTCGATAAGAAGAAATCTGTATTCTTAACTATTACAGATTCAATTGTATTATTATTAACATTAACAGCATATTTAGTTTGGTCACTTGTATTTAATGCTTGGGAAGTATCTTGGGTAGTTTGGGTATTGATGCCAGCAGTTATGTCTATATTTGAAGCTATCGTAAAGAAGCAAATCACAAAGTTTGTTTATCCATGCTTAGTTACAGCAGTATATTGCTTCTTAGGTATGCAATTTGATTTATGGCATCCATATTGGTTCTTATTCGTTACTATTCCATTTTTCTATGTTATTGGCGATGTATTTGATAAATACGTATTTAAGACAAAGCCACTTGATGAGGATGATGATTAATAAGGTTTTTCCGAAAAGGGGAAACCTTTTTATTTTTTTTCTTGACACTTGTCTTTATCTATCGTAAAATTTATTCGGTACATTTTTAAGCAATTATCCACAATTGCCCTCAAATTATATTATTTTAAAATATTTTAGGAGGAAAACAACACATGAGTAATAAGACATTCATGGCAAACAATCAAACAGTAACACACGGCTGGTATGTAATTGACGCAACAGGTCTTACTTTAGGTAGATTAGCTACAGCAGCTGCTACATTATTAAGAGGTAAGAACAAGCCAATTTACACTCCAAATGTAAATTGTGGAGATAATGTTATCATTATCAACGCAGACAAAATCGTTTTAACTGGTAACAAGTGGGATGATAAGTTATATCGTCATCACTCAGAGTACACTGGTG
>JAEEGH010015614.1_pt1 | contig 16463 bp, 16 predicted proteins | sample 9134181 | NCBI WGS metagenome assembly JAEEGH01 (sample SAMN16246544, study PRJNA631951) | gut metagenome | biome: gut microbiome; feature: rumen; material: DP-attached | host: Bos | place: Iran: Karaj | collected 2018-10
GAGCAGATTATGGACGTGCTGGGCTGTACATACGATCCGCAGCAAGTGGGCATGTTCCTCTGGGGACGCATCCCTCATAAATATAATAAGGTGGAAGACCTTACGGAGAAGGTGCTCCACGAGGCGCGTGTCTTCATCACCCCTGGCTTTATCTTCGGAAGCAATGGTGAGCGATACATCCGTATCTCCCTCTGCGCTAAGGAAGAGAAGATTCACGAGGCGCTTCTAAGGATTAGTGGCGTTTTTGTCTAAGGATTCTGGGATTTTAAAGGATGGGATTGAACTTGTTGCTTTTGTCTAAGGATTTTAGGATTTAAAGGATTTGGATTGAGCTTAATAAGTATGTATGAGGATTTAAAAGATAGGATTAGCAAATGGATAGAGATTCAAGTGTATCGAAATCCTTAAAATCCTAAAATCCTTAGACAGAAAAAGGAAAGAAATAATCATTAGAAAAATCGAAATATGGAACTCGAACTGCAACCATTAAATTTACGAAGTTATTTTTTGTCTAAGGATTCTGGGATTTGAAGGATAGGATTGACAAATGGATAGAGAATTTACATATAAGGTTATTGGCTGCGTTTATGAGGTTTATAATCAACTTGGGCCTGGACTGCTTGAAAGTATCTATGAGCAGGCAATGATTAGTGAACTTCGATTAAAAGGTCTTGAGGTCAGAAATCAAGTTCAAGTACCAGTCTATTATAAAGGTGAACTGATATGCCATGATCTGAGATTGGACCTTATTGTTGAAAATAAGCTCATTTTGGAACTGAAATCTGTTGTGGAATATAGAAAATTGTTTGAAAAACAATTGCTCACTTATCTGCGACTGATGAATTGTGAGATGGGCTATGTGATAAACTTTAATACAGATAATATTCGCGATGAAATATATCCTGTTTTCAATAATCGGTATAGGGATTGAACTTATTGCTTTTGTCTAAGGATTTTAGGATTTAAAGGATTTGGATTGAGCTTAATAAGTATGTCTGTAGGATTAAAAAGATAGGATTAGCAAATGGATAGAGATTCAAGTGTATCGAAATCCTTTAAATCCTAAAATCCTTAGACAGAAAAAGAAATAATCATTAGAAAAGTCAAAATATGGAACTCGAACTTCAACCATTGAATTTACCAAGTGACAACGAACGCCCCTTCGTGATTGCCGGACCCTGTTCGGCTGAAACCGAAGAGCAAGTGATGACTACAGCACGCCAACTGGCTATGAAAGGCTGTCATAACTTCCGTGCTGGTGTGTGGAAACCGCGCACGAAGCCGGGCGGCTTCGAGGGCAACGGAGAAAAGGCACTGCCCTGGCTGGCAGAAGTGAAGAAGGAAACGAAGATGCTTGTCTCGACAGAGGTGGCAACACCTGAGCATGTGGAACTGGCGCTGAAATATGGCATCGATATCCTGTGGGTGGGGGCTCGCACCAGTGCCAATCCCTTTGCTATGCAGGCGCTGGCCGACTCGCTGAAGGGTGTTGACGTACCTGTGTTCGTGAAGAACCCCGTGAATCCGGATCTGGAACTGTGGATTGGAGCCCTGGAGCGCATCAATCAGGCTGGGGTGAAGCGTCTGGGCGCCATCCATCGCGGCTTCTCCAGCTACGAGAAGAAAATCTATCGTAACCTGCCTATGTGGCAGATTCCCATTGAACTGCATCGTCGTATTCCTGAGTTGCCCATCATCAGTGACCCATCGCATATCGGAGGCAGGCGCGAGTTGATTGCTCCGCTCTGTCAGCAGGCTATGGACCTGGGCTTCGACGGACTGATTGTGGAGAGCCACTGTGATCCCGACAAGGCTTGGAGCGATGCCGCACAGCAGGTGACACCCGATGTGCTCGACTACATCCTGTCGCTGCTCGTTATCCGTGACGAACACGTGACAACAGAGGGCATTCAGACATTGCGTAAGCAGATAGACGAGCTGGACAATCAGCTGATGGATCTGCTGGCCAAGCGCATGCGTGTGTGCCGTGAGATAGGACAATACAAGAAAGAGCATAACATGACGGTGCTGCAGGCCAACCGCTACAATGAGATACTCTCGAAACGCGGGGCACAAGGTGCGCTCTGCGGAATGGGAGCTGAGTTCGTGGCGCATGTGTTCGAGAGCATCCATGAGGAGAGTGTGAGACAGCAGATGGAGATTATCAACAAGTAAGGCGGAAAAATGAAGATATTGGTAATGGGGGCAGGTAAGATGGGAAGTTTCTTCATCGACCTGCTGAGTTTTGAGCACGAGGTTGCTGTGTATGAGAAAGATGCGAAGCGCATGCGGTTTACGTATAACTGTCAGCGGTTCACACAGTTAGAGGAGGTGCGCCAGTTCGCACCAGAGCTGGTTGTCAATGCCGTCACTTTGAAGTACACCATACCTGTGTTCAAAGAGCTGATACCTTATTTGCCCAAGGAATGTATCATCAGCGATATCGCATCGGTGAAGACCGACCTGAAAGAGTTCTACGAGCAGACAGGCATGCGCTACGTATCGACTCACCCGATGTTCGGACCTACATTTGCCAATCTGAACCAACTGTCGGAAGAGAATGCCATCATCATCAATGAGGGCGACTACATGGGACGTATCTTCTTCAAAGACCTCTACCAGAAGTTGGGGTTGAATATCTATGAATATACGTTCGAAGAGCACGATAAGACGGTAGCCTACTCGCTGTCGATTCCTTTTGTATCGACATTTGTCTTTGCCGCTGTCATGAAGCATCAGGATGCCCCGGGTACCACGTTCAAGCGACACATGCGGATAGCCAAAGGCGTGCTCAACGAGGATGACTACCTGTTGCAGGAAATCCTGTTTAATCCCTATACACACGACCAAGTGGCACAAATCAGAACAGAACTCAAGGAACTGTTGGAGATTATAGACCAGAAGGATGCTGAAGGCATGAAGCACTACCTGAAGAAGATACGCGACAACGTGAGGCGCGACATTGAAATCAAACGCTGATTTTTTTGTTTATTCTGTTTTTCTTCGTATCTTTGCGCGCACTTTACATAAAATGGAAAATATATGAAGACATCAACTTGGATAGGAGGAATATTAGGATGGGTCGCCTTAGGGCCTATTGGTGGCCTCATTGGTGCTTGGATTGGCTCGATGATGGGTAGCGATGAAGAGCAGAGCGGTTCATCGAGCAGGCTGTTTTCCAACACAGCAGAAGGAAATCGCAACAGTTTCCTGATGTCGATGCTGGTGCTCGCCTCCTACATTATCAAAGCCGACGGGCGCATCATGCACTCCGAGATGGAGCTGGTGAGACAATGGCTGCGTGCCAACTTTGGCGAGGTGGCTGTGCAACAGGGCGATCAGATTCTGCGCCGCTTGTTTGAGGCTTCGAAGCAGCAGGGCAATGAGCGCTATGAACAGAACATCAAGGACTCTTGTCTGCAGATATCGATGAACATGGAGTACAGCGAGCGTCTGCAATTGCTGAACTTCCTCGTGATGATAGCCCAGGCCGATGGCTTTGTAGATCAGGCTGAGGTTACGGCCCTGAAGAACATTGCTGAGTGGATGCAGGTACCTGCCGAAGAGATTGACACCTTGCTCAATTTGGATAAGGACGATCTGGAGTCGGCCTATAAAGTGCTGGGCGTAAGTCCCGATGCTACCGACGATGAGGTGAAACGTGCCTATCGCCGTCTGGCTTTGGAGCATCATCCTGACCGTGTAGCAGCTCTCGGCGATGACGTGCGGAAGGCTGCCGAGAAGAAGTTCCAGGAAATCAACGCTGCCAAAGAGCGCATTTGGAAAGCAAGAAACTTGTAAGCAACAGTAATGGTTGAGGGACTGATAGCAAACATGAAAGGCATCTTCCAGTCGGGACCACTCCAAGAGTTGGCGGAGAAGATTGGTGAGATGATGAAGGACGAATCAGCTGAACTGGAGCAACTGGGAACGGTGGAGACGACAGATGACTTCCGTAAACTGTTTGAGAAACACCGCCACCTCAATGTGAAACAGCGCGATAGTTTCCTGTTTGCCCTGCTGGTGATGGCTGACTATGTGTACTCGGCTGATCAGACTGCCGATGCGATTGAGAAGAAGTTCATAAGAAAGTTCCTCAGAGAGAACTTCGATCGTTATGGCGAGATGCAAGGCATGTGCATCATGCGGCTTTTGGGCGTGGAACGGAAGCGACTGAGCAAAACCAATCGCATGCTATATATCCACATGGTGGGCGAATATGGCAGGCAGCTCACCAATATCATGACCTACGCACAACGAATGCAACTACTCAGTTTCCTGGTAATGATTGCAAAGGTGAGCGAAGGCATCAGCGAGGCAGAGAGTGCTGCATTGAAAGACCTCGCCATCTATCTGAAGATGCGTCCGGAGGACCTCTATTCGATGCTGAACCTTTACGATGACTCACTAAAGGCGGCCTATAAAGTACTGGGCACCTGTGAGGAAGCCTCAGAGAAAGAGCTACAGTTGGCGTTTGAATACATGTCCGAACAGTATAATCCTGAGAGAATGTGCATCATGGGTGAAGACTTGGAACGTATGGCTCGGATGAAATATGTGAAAATCCTGGAGGCGCGTGACCGCATCTGGCAGGCTCGGGGAATGGTGCTTTCAGCTGACAGACTACTGGAGTGGCAATGAGAAAAGCGGCAATTGTTGTTCCTGACAATCTAAAAGAGGTGTTGCTGCATGCCTGTTGCGCACCCTGTTCCTCAGCGATAGTAGAATGGCTGATGGCTCATGATGTGTGCCCCACCATATTCTATTATAACCCGAATATCTGGCCGAACGAAGAATACGAGATTCGCAAGGAGGAAAGCAAACGCCACGCTGAGAGCCTGGGCTTGAAGTGGATAGATGGCGATTATCACCACGACGAATGGCTGGAAGGAGTTTGCGGACTGGAGAACGAACCAGAGCGAGGACGGCGTTGTGAACGCTGTTTCACCCTCAGACTGACGGCTACAGCGCACAAAGCAAAGGAATTAGGAATAGAATGTTTTGCAACCACACTGGCTTCGTCGCGTTGGAAGAGCCTGGAACAAATTGAGCGGGCGGGACTGGCGGCTCAGGAAGCAGTGCCAGGAACAAAGTTCTGGGCACAGAACTGGCGAAAGGGTGGGTTGCAGGATCGTCGCAATCAGTTGCTCAAGGAATACGGCTTCTATAATCAGCAGTATTGTGGATGTGAGTTTTCGACAAGAAACATTGATTAGACCGTCCGATGCATTTAACAAGCCGTCCGATGCATTTAACAAGCCGTCCGATGCGTTTAACGAGCCGTCCGATGCATTTAACGGATTTGGTGAACCGTTTATTTTATATAAAAACGAGCAACAGTATTTGTGGTCTCGTTTTTTTGTTGTAATTTTGCAAGCCAAACAATAAAACAAGAGTAAACTAAATGTTTGAGAACTTATCGGAACGACTCGAACGGTCGTTTAAAATTCTGAAAGGTGAAGGGAAAATCACCGAGATTAATGTTGCAGAAACCTTGAAGGATGTGCGTCGCGCCTTGCTCGATGCAGATGTTAACTATAAGGTAGCCAAGCAGTTCACTGATACTGTAAAGCAAAAAGCGTTGGGTATGAACGTGCTCACAGCCATCAAGCCGAGTCAGTTGATGGTGAAGATTGTGCACGACGAACTGACCGAGCTGATGGGTGGAAAAGCTACTGAACTGAAGCTGGAACAGCGTCCCTCCATCATCTTGATGTCTGGTCTGCAAGGCTCAGGTAAAACCACATTTACCGGTAAGTTGGCCAATATGCTCAAGACCCGCCAGCATAAGAACCCCTTGTTGGTAGCCTGCGACGTGTATCGCCCTGCGGCTATCGAGCAGCTGAAGGTAGTAGGCCAGACTGTGGGAGTTGACGTCTATACCGAGGAAGGCAATAAAAACGTTGTGGAGATTGCCAACAATGCTATCCGTAAGGCCAAGCAGGAAGGCTACAACGTGGTGATTGTCGATACGGCAGGTCGTCTGGCCATCGACGAGCAGATGATGCAAGAGATTGAGACGCTGAAGAAGGCAATCAATCCTGAAGAGACACTTTTCGTGGTTGACTCGATGACAGGTCAGGATGCTGTGAACACGGCAAAAGAGTTCAACGACCGACTCGACTTCGACGGAGTGGTCCTGACAAAGCTCGATGGCGACACTCGCGGTGGTGCAGCGCTTAGCATCCGTTCGGTGGTGACGAAGCCCATCATGTTTGTGGGTACGGGCGAGAAGATGGAAGCTATCGACGTGTTCCACCCGGAACGTATGGCAGACAGAATCCTTGGTATGGGTGACGTGGTGTCACTGGTGGAACGCGCACAGATGCAGTTCGACGAAGAGGAGGCCAAGAAACTGGAGAAGAAGATTCGCAAGAATAAGTTCGACTTCGACGACTTCATGAATCAGATTCAGCAAATCAAGAAGATGGGCAACCTCAAGGAACTGGCTGGCATGATTCCAGGTGTGGGCAAGGCCATCAAGGATGTCGATATTGACGACAACGCCTTCAAGAACATAGAAGCTATCATCAGTTCGATGACACCGAAGGAACGAGCTAATCCCGACATCATCAACCAGAGCCGCCGCATCCGTATTGCCAAGGGCTCAGGCACCAAGATCGAGGATGTGAACCGACTGATGAAACAGTTCGACCAGATTCGCAAGATGATGAAGATGGTGACTGGTATGGATCGCTCGAAGATGGCGCAGATGGCTGCTGCGATGAAGAATTTCAGAAAATAATTCTATTTGTTATATGCAACTGATTGACGGAAAAGCAACGGCAACGGCGATTAAAGCTGAGATTGCCGAAGAGGTGAAGCAGATTGTGGCTCGTGGCGGCAAACAACCCCATCTGGCAGCTGTGCTGGTGGGACACGATGGCGGTAGCGAGACCTACGTGAAAAATAAGGTGCTGGCATGCGAAGCCTGCGGATTCAAGTCAACGCTCATCCGTTATGAGGCTGATGTGACTGAAGAGGAACTCTTGGAGTGCGTTTCACGGCTGAATAATGATGCTGACGTGGATGGCTTCATCGTGCAACTGCCTCTTCCCAAGCATATCGACGAACAGAAAATCATCGAAGCCATTGACTATCGGAAGGATGTTGACGGATTCCACCCCATCAATGTTGGACGAATGGCTATCGGACTGCCTTGCTTCATTTCTGCCACACCGCTCGGCATCATCACGCTGCTGAAACGCTACGGCATCGAAACTTCAGGCAAGAAATGCGTCATTCTTGGGCGAAGCAACATTGTGGGCAAGCCAATGGCCCAGCTCATGATGCAGAAACAGTATGGCGACGCTACGGTAACGGTGTGCCATTCTCGCTCAAAGACCTTGAAGGATGAGTGCCGTGCAGCCGACATCATCATCGCTGCAATAGGCAGTCCTGAGTTCGTGACAGCCGATATGGTGAAAGAAGGTGCTGTGATTGTAGATGTAGGCACAACTCGCGTACCCGATGCTTCGCGCAAGAGCGGATTCCGGCTGACGGGTGACGTGAAGTTTGACGAGGTGGCTCCCAAGTGCAGCTACATCACTCCCGTGCCGGGTGGGGTGGGGCCAATGACCATCTGCTCGTTGATGAAGAATACACTTGCGGCAGGCAAGAAAGAATTCTATAAGTGAATCATGAAGAGCGAAGAAATCGTTTTGGCTGAAGAACTGTACAGGAAAGGCAATGACTACCGCAAGGCAGGCAGTTTCCATGAAGCCATCAACTGCTACATTGAGGCAGCACGCTTAGACCCAGACAGTCCTGCCGTTGAGGCCAAGAAGATGCTCGACGATATCATGGCTTTCTATTGTAAAGATATGTATAACCCTTGACGGCTTCAACCAAAAGCCGTCTTTTTTCATTCTATGATTGGTCTGTGATTGTAGTCATGCTTACCCTCTTTGCCATTGTTGTCGTGGGCTATGTGGCAGGCAAACTGGGATATATGGGAGGCACATTCGATAAAAGGCTCTCAAAGCTGGTTATCGATATCACCTGCCCTGCACTCATCCTCTCATCAGCCATGACAGGACAGTTGCCCGATCGCAGGCTCATCCTGCCCTTGCTGGCCATCAGCGTGGTGACCTATGTGCTGCTGACTGCAATAGCTTGGGTGTTGCCACGCTATCTGACTCAGCGAAAAGAGTGGGAGGGGGCTATGGGCTTTGCCATTATGTTTGGCAATGTGGGATTTATGGGCTATCCCGTAGTTGCTTCAATCTTCGGACATGAGGCGGTTTTCTATGCAGCTGTTCTCAACGTAGTGAACACGTTTGCGGTCTTTACCGTTGGTACAATGCTTATTACAGGTAAAGGAGAGGTTGACGGGCCCCGTTTCCAGAAGAAAGTGCTCTATAGCACTCCTATGCTGGCTGCTTATCTCACCATGCTGATTGTTGCCTTAGAGATAGACGAAATACCAGAGTTTGTCAGTCAGTCACTCACTATGATTGGAAATATCACCGTTCCGGCAGCTCTGCTTATCATCGGCTCTTCGATGTCGAACCTGCCACTTCGCGCAATGTTGGGCAACCGTACGGTGTATCTCACCACATTGATGCGTCTTGTCATCGCACCGCTCATCGTATTCTATCTGTGCACGGCGTTAGGCTTTTCGTCTTTCGTGGTCAACATCAATACCGTTGTCGTGGCAATGCCTGTGGCGACTTATGGCACCATTCTGTGTCTGCGACATGGAAAAGATACCACCTTCATCACCGAGGTGACATTCTTTACTACGGTGCTCTCTATGCTCACTATCCCCTTGTTGCTCCGTTTCTTCCTGTGATGAAACGCTTTTCTACCGTTTTTTTTTGTGATTTCACGAATAATTGCTACTTTTGCACGATAATTTAAAGGCAATTGGATATATAAACAAATACTCTATGGCAAAAATGAAAGGTGCTATTGTCATTGACACTGCTCGTTGCAAGGGATGTGTGCTCTGTGTGGAAGCTTGTCCGCAGAAAGTCATCGCCTTGGCAGGAAAGGTCAATGTACATGGCTATCCGTATGTGGAAGCCGTCAAGCAAGAGGCTTGTGTCGGCTGTGCGTCGTGTGGCATTGTGTGTCCTGACGGGTGTATAACGGTTTATCGTAAACGAGTGGAGGAGTAAGTGCTATGGCAGAAGAAAAAGAGGTTGTATTGATGAAGGGCAACGAGGCGATAGCCCGTGCTGCTATCCGCTGTGGCGTTGACGGATATTTTGGCTATCCTATTACGCCACAAAGTGAGGTGATTGAAACGCTGGCAGAGCTGAAGCCTTGGGAAACTACTGGTATGCAGGTGGTTCAGGCTGAGAGCGAACTGGCTTCTATTTATATGGTCTATGGTGCTGCCGGTGCAGGCAAGCGTGCCATGACCTCGTCGTCGAGCCCTGGCATCGCATTGATGCAGGAAGGCATTACCTATATGGCAGGTGCCGAACTGCCTGGTGTGTTTGTCAACGTACAGCGTGGCGGTCCCGGTCTGGGAACCATTCAGCCCTCACAGGGGGACTATTTTCAGGCTACACGCGGAGGCGGCAATGGCGACTACAACGTGATTGTACTGGCACCTTCCAGTGTGCAGGAAATGGCTGATTTCGTTGATTTGGCTTTCGAATTGGCTTTCAAATATCGTAACCCTGCCATGATTCTGAGTGATGGTGTTATCGGTCAGATGATGGAGAAGGTGGTGCTGCCACCGTTTAAGCCCCGTCGTACAGACGAAGAGGTCATTGCTCAGTGCCCCTGGGCTTCTACAGGCAAAAAGAAGGGACAAACGCGACGCGTCATCACTTCATTGGAGCTGAAGCCCGAGGAAATGGAGAAGCGCAACATCGCCTTGCAGGAGAAGTATGCAAAGATTCGCGAGAACGAGGTGCGATTTGAGACACAGAACTGCGATGATGCTGAATACGTGATTGTGGCATTTGGCTCAGCAGCCCGTATCGCAGAGAAAGCTATCGAGATAGCCCGTGAAGAAGGATTGAAGGTTGGCCTGTTCCGTCCCATCACACTGTGGCCTTTCCCCACAAAGGAAATCGCTCAGATGGCTAAGGGCAAGAAGGGCATCCTCGTAGCTGAGATCAATGCAGGACAGATGGTACAGGACGTGCGCCTGAGTGTCAATGGCTCGGTGCCTGTTGAGCAGTTCGGTCGTCTGGGAGGTATAGTTCCTGAGCCCGAAGAGATTGTTGAGGCTTTGCGCGTAAAGTTAATGAAATAAGGAAGTAGAGTATATATGGAAGCTAAAGAAATTATTTCGCCAGAGAATCTGGTGTATAAGAAGCCGACACTCCTTAACGATACTAACATGCACTACTGTCCGGGATGTTCTCACGGAGTGGTTCATAAGCTTGTGGCTGAGGTAATCGAGGAGATGGGAATGGAAGAAAAGGCTATCGGCGTGAGCCCTGTAGGTTGTGCAGTGTTTGCCTATAACTATATTGATATTGACTGGCAGGAAGCTGCCCACGGACGCGCTCCCGCAATTGCCACGGGAATTAAGCGCATGTGGCCCGACCGTTTAGTCTTCACCTATCAGGGTGACGGCGACTTGGCCTGCATCGGAACCTGTGAGACCATTCACGCTCTGAATCGTGGTGAGAATATTGTGATTATCTTCGTGAACAATGCTATTTACGGAATGACGGGTGGACAGATGGCTCCAACAACACTCATCGGACAGAAGACTTCAACCTGTCCTTATGGTCGCGATCCTCAGTTGCACGGCTACCCGCTCAAGATGGCTGATATCGCTGCCCAGTTGGAAGGTACGTGCTACGTCACCCGACAGTCAGTAGAGTCTGTTGCCTCCATTAATAAAGCAAAGAAGGCGCTGAAGAAGGCTTTCCAGGCTTCGATGGATGGAAAGGGCTCGTCGTTGGTTGAGTTCGTTTCAACCTGTAACAGCGGATGGAAGCTCACTCCCGTAAAGGCGAATGAGTGGATGAAGGAGAACATGTTCCCCTTCTATCCGAAGGGAGATTTAAAGGATACTACTATCTAAGCCGAAGAAAAAATGAAAAAGGAAATAATCATAGCAGGATTTGGTGGACAGGGTGTGCTCTCAATGGGTAAGATCCTGGCCTACTCAGGACTGATGGAAGACAAGGAAGTGACTTGGATGCCGGCCTACGGACCAGAACAGCGCGGTGGTACTGCCAATGTGACTGTCATCGTGAGCGATCAGCGCATCTCTTCACCTATCCTCAGTAAATACGACATTGCTATTGTGCTCAATCAGCCTTCGCTTGAGAAGTTCGAGCCGAAGCTGAAGCCCGGTGGCATTCTCATCTATGACAGCTATGGCATCATCAATCCGCCTTCCCGTAAAGACATCAAGGTGTATAAGGTGGATGCGATGGACAAGGCTGCTGAGATGAAGAACGGCAAGGTGTTCAACATGATTGTGCTGGGCGGGTTGCTCAAAGTAGCTCCAGTCGTAGGCTTCGGCGGTGTAGAGAAGGCTCTCTTCAAGACGCTTCCCGAACGCCATCACTCTCTGATTCCCCTCAACATGCAGGCGCTTGAAGAGGGTGGAAAGATTATAGAATTGGTACAGGAGTAATCCGATACTATAAGTCTGGAATGAAATACAATAGTTTTATATGTTCATACTGTTTGTGGCTCTATTGTTAGGGCCACAAACTGTCTATGGACGGCAATATCAGGCACAAGAATGATGTACTAGCTGAATCATTGTTAACATTTATTTCGACCATCAATTTTCATTCTTCAACAATAATAGTTAACTTTGCACTCAAATCAATACGGGGACGTGCTGGTTCGATCGGGATACTCATCAATTAACGTTTGAAAACCGGGCAGTCTTCTTTTGCCGATGGCGGGCCATTAACCAAGCATTTATTTGCCGATGGATTACAAAGGCGGAGAGCACCCACAACCTGTGATAAAGGAGTTTTCATCACATCACCTGTGCGTCCCCATTTTTTTTTCCTCTTAATATTATGTTTTCTGGAATCATAGAAGAATTCGCTACCGTTGTAGCCATCCGTAAAGATCGTGAGAACATTGATTTCACGCTCACATGTTCGTTTGTTAATGAGTTGTCTATTGATCAGAGTGTAGCTCACAATGGTGTGTGCCTGACAGTGGTCAATATCGTACCTGCACAAGGTGAAAATCCTGCTACATACACAGTTACCGCCATGAAGGAAACGCTCGATCGCTCTAATTTGGGATTATTGAAGGTGGGCGACAAGGTGAATGTGGAGCGTTCCATGCTCATGAATGGCAGACTTGATGGTCACATCGTGCAGGGGCACGTTGATCAGACTGCCACTTGCATTGCGATGGAAGATGCTGATGGCTCTACCTATTTCACTTTCCAGTATCCTTTCGATGCCGAGATGGCTCATCACGGCTATTTCACTGTCGATAAAGGTTCAGTTACGGTCAATGGTGTTTCGCTTACAGTCTGTCGCCCCACGTCTGACACTTTCCAGGTAGCCATTATTCCTTATACTTTTGAACATACCAACTTCTGTGACATACGGGTAGGGACTGTTGTTAATATCGAGTTTGATATTATTGGTAAGTATATTGCTCGATTGCAGCAGTTTTAGTTCCTAATGAAAGATGACGATTCTGGAACTTTCTCAGCTCTATGCCCATTTACCCCAGGTAAAGACTTTTCTTGAGACACTAAAAAAGAAGAAGCCACAAACTATCTATCTGGATGGCTTGCATGCATCCAGTGCCCCATTGTTTTTCAGCAGCATTGCACCTAAATGTACACAATCGCTGCTGTTTGTGCTCAACGATGCCGAGGCTGCTGGCTATTTCTATCATGATTTAGTGCAGGTGCTGGGTGAGGAGCGAGTGCTCTTTTTCCCTTCGTCCTATCGTCGAGCCATCAAGTATGCTCAGAAAGACCCTGCGAGCGAGATTCTTCGTACCGAAGTGTTGAGTCGTCTGAACGGTGAGTCTGGCGGACTTTTTGTGGTCACCTCGCCCGAAGCACTGGCTGAGTTGGTCGTAACGCGCAAAAGTCTTGACAGTCGAACGCTCACGCTGGTGCAGTCGCAGACTGTTTCAGTCGATGCAATTACTCGACAGCTGATAGATTTCGGCTTCCGTGAGGTAGATTACGTCTATGAACCCGGTCAGTATGCGCTTCGTGGTAGCATACTCGATGTTTTTTCTTTCAGCCACGAATATCCTTTCCGAATTGATTTCTTTGGAGACGACATTGATTCTATCCGCACCTTTGAGGTTGAGGATCAACTCTCTCGTGAGCGATGTGAGCGTATAGATATTGTTCCTGAGATGTCAACGGTTGAGGAGAAGGAGTCGCTGCTGCGCTTTCTTCCATCAGATTCCCTACTTGTGTTCAGCAATTATCAGTATGTCCGCGAGGTTATCGACCGCACCTATCAGGAGGGCTTCTCTACGCAGGCTGTGACTGAGCGTTTGGAGAATGCTACCGAGATGGAACGCGACGAGTTGGAACGGGAAATGCGTCGTGAACTGCATATTATTACAGGCACCCAGTTTGATACCGATGCGGCACCTTTCCGCAAGGTTGAGCTTAATGGTCATGGTGCTGATGCAATCACTTTCCACACGTCCCCTCAACCTCTTTTCCATAAGAATTTCGATTTGTTGAGTAGCACGTTCGAGGACTATCGTCTGCGCGGCTACCACCTTTATATTCTGGCTGACAGCCATAAGCAACAGGAACGCTTGCAGGAGATTCTTTCTCATTCGTCGGAAGACGACGCTGCCCCTCTCAAAAGTCGTAAGACTTCTAAAACTGCCGATGAGCAATGCTTCATTCCCGTTGATCGCACGCTTCATGAGGGCTTTATTGATGACGACCTGCGACTTTGTCTGTTTACCGATCATCAGATTTTCGACCGCTTCCACAAATACAATCTGAAGAGTGACAAAGCACGTGGCGGAAAAGTGGCCCTCACGCTGAAGGAGATCCAGCAGTTCGAGATAGGCGACTTCGTGGTTCATGTGGATCACGGTATAGGAAAGTTCATGGGACTTGTCCGCATGCCTATCACCACCGCTACGGGTGAGCAGGCGTTTCAGGAGATGATCAAGATTCAGTATCAGCATGGCGACAGCATCTACGTGTCCATTCACTCCCTCTACAAGGTCTCCAAGTATAAGGCACAGGACAACGGGCAGCCTCCGCGCATGTCGTTTCTGGGTACGGGACAGTGGGAACGGCTCAAGGAGCGCACCAAGAAACACATCAAGGACATTGCCCGCGACCTCATTCGTCTCTACTCCAAGCGTCGCACTCAGCGCGGCTTTGCTTTCAGTCATGATACCTACATGCAGCATGAGTTGGAAGCCTCGTTCCTTTATGAGGACACGCCCGACCAGCTAAAGGCTACGCAAGATGTGAAGGCTGATATGGAGATGGCCCGTCCGATGGATCGTCTGGTCTGTGGCGATGTAGGCTTCGGCAAGACCGAGGTTGCTGTCCGGGCGGCTTTCAAGGCTGCTGTCGATGGCAAGCAGGTAGCGGTGCTGGTTCCCACTACGGTGCTGGCTTTTCAGCATTATCGCACTTTCACTTCGCGTTTGAAGGATATGCCTGTGCGAGTAGATTATCTCACTCGCGCTCGTACCGCCAAGCAAACTTCTGCGCTGCTCAAGGACTTGGAAGAAGGTAAGGTCGATATTCTTATCGGAACTCAGAAGCTGATAGGAAAATCTGTAAAGTTCAAGGACTTAGGACTTTTAATCATAGATGAGGAACAGAAATTCGGAGTGTCGGCTAAAGAGAAACTGCGCCAGATGAAGACCAACGTCGATACGCTCACGATGTCGGCTACGCCCATTCCGCGCACTCTCCAGTTCTCCTTGTTGGGAGCTCGCGATCTCAGCGTTATTCAGACACCACCGCCCAATCGCTATCCCATTCAGACCGAGATACACACGTTCTCGCCCGAGATCATTGTCGATGCCATTAACTTCGAGATGTCGCGCAACGGTCAGGTCTATTTTGTCAACAATCGCATCAGCGATCTCACCAACCTCGCCGACACCATTCACAAGTACATCCCCGACTGTCGTGTTGCCGTCGGACACGGTCAGATGAAGCCCGATGACCTGGAGAAGATTGTGCTCGATTTCTCTAACTATGATTACGACGTGTTGCTCTCCACTACGATTGTGGAGAACGGAATCGATATTCCCAATGCCAACACCATTATTATTAATGGGGCGCACAACTTCGGACTCTCTGACCTTCATCAGATGCGAGGTAGAGTGGGGCGCGGCAACCGTAAAGCCTTCTGCTATCTGCTGGCCCCGCCGCTCTCAGCGCTTCCAGCCGACTCGCGTCGCCGACTGGAGGCACTCGAGAACTTTAGCGGTCTGGGTTCGGGCATCAACATCGCCATGCAGGATCTCGACATTCGCGGAGCGGGCAATCTGCTCGGAGCCGAACAGAGCGGCTTCATCTCTGACTTGGGCTACGAGACTTATCAGAAGATTCTGAACGAGGCAATGGCTGAGTTGAGAAATGAAGAGGATGCGCTCCCGCAGGAAACAATCTCCCAATCCACCTCTGTGAACGAAGGAGTTGACTTCGTTGCTGACTGTACACTGGAGTCTGACCTTGAAATGTATTTCCCCAATCAGTATGTGCCGAGCGATTCGGAGCGTATGCTGCTCTATCGTGAGCTCGACCACATTCGTGACGATAAAGAGCTCGATGCCTATCGCTCACGACTGAAAGACCGTTTCGGTCCTATTCCTCATGTGGCTGAAGAGTTGTTGCAGGTGGTCCGTCTGCGCCGTTTGGGTATGGCCCACGGCTGCGAAAAGATTCTGCTCAAGCAGGGGCGTATGTTCATGTTCTTTGTGAGCAACGACCGCAGTCCGTTCTATCAGAGCCATGCCTTTGGTCGTGTGCTCGACTATATAGGCCAGAACGTGCGACGCTGCAATCTTCGTGAACAAGGGGGCAAGCGCTCTATGGTGTTCACCGATGTACCCACCGTTGAAGAAGCCGTGCGCGTGCTTCACGCCATCAGTTCTGCACCTACCTCTGCATGACTACAACGGTACGCTCGTCATCGCGCTTATCCATCACTTTCAGTTCTTGCTCGGTGACGGAGAGCACAATCAACATAAGGGTCTCGCTGCTCTCTTCGAACGTGAGCAGCAGGTTGCCGCTTTGCGGCTGGTTCAGGTCGTAGCTGAATGTTTCCGTATTCTCTACATTGCGCGAGCCCTTTCCGTTTTCTTCAAATGTCAGCACCACCTCGTTGCCGTTCATCACGCCCCTCCATGTGCCCAACAGCATTTCGGCATGTGCCTCGTCTATGTGGTTGCCCATTGTAATTGAAGGATTCTTGTCTTGCTTGTAGATGTTTTTCTTCAGCGGCACTGGCAGATAGGCTCCCACCTGATAGAGCGTTCCTTCATGCACTGCTGAGCCTTGGAACGCCCCGCACGACAGGAGTGTCATGGCTCCGTTG
>JAEEGH010015616.1_pt1 | contig 16462 bp, 15 predicted proteins | sample 9134181 | NCBI WGS metagenome assembly JAEEGH01 (sample SAMN16246544, study PRJNA631951) | gut metagenome | biome: gut microbiome; feature: rumen; material: DP-attached | host: Bos | place: Iran: Karaj | collected 2018-10
TGGGATGCCTTAGGAGCCGCTTCCACTTTCCGTTCTCGATGAAAACGCCGACGAAGCGGTACCACGGAGAGAACTGCCTCCTGACAGCCGGATGCCCCTTCCACTTCTCCTGATACGCCGCGAAGCTCTTCGTGTAGTACGCCTTCTTCTCGAGCATCCTCTTAAACGTGAGCCGCTTCTCGTTGTGTATCAGGTTGTGCGACATGACGGCGCACTTCGCGCCCGTCTCGAGAACCCTTATGTCGAGCTCCCAGTCCTCGGGCCCCGCAATGAGGTTCTCGTCGTATCCGCCGGTCTTCTCGAGGACGCGACGCGAGAAGAGCCTCAGCGCGTCGATGCACGTCCCGTCGTAGAAGGACCGCTCGAAGTTGCGCGCCTTCGTGCGGAGGCCGTCGCCGCTCCTGACCTCCGGTATCCAGTACGCCTCGCAGGCTTCTGCAGAGGGTTCGGCGGATGCGACCTCGAGAATCTCGCATATCGTCTTCTCGGGGAGGATCATGTCGGCGTCGAGGACTATCACCCAGTCCGCGGACGCAGTCCGCCAGCCGAGATTGCGCTGCGCCGAACGCTCGGGGCCCTTGTCCAGAACCTTGGCGCCAAGGTCGGCGGCGATCTTCTTGGTCGCGTCGGTGGATGCGTTGTCGACGACCACGATCTCGACGTCGTCCCTGAACTTGTCGAACGCCCCTATGCAGGAGGCTATGTTGGCCTCTTCGTTTCTGGTGGTGATGACCGCAGAAAGCTTCATCGCGTCAGACCTTCCATGGAAGAATGAAGTACCTCGCGTCGTCGCGTCCCGGATGGCGGTCGCGGCGGTCTGCGGGCTGCGGCAGCTCGCGCGCGACAAGGTACGCGAAAACCGGAAGCAGCAGCTGGAGCGCCGCGAGCGCGACGAGACGCGTGCGACTGGTCCACGCGCCGCGCAGCAGCACGTAGGCGTAGAAAAGAGACGGCAGCAGGAACTGCGACTGGTCGGGCACGAAGTATCGGACGAAGAAGAGGAAGTTGACCGCGAACAGGGCGACCAGCGCCTTTCCCGCAAGGCCGGACGCCGACTTCGCAAGCGTCGCGCGCTCCCACCATGCGACGACCGCAGGCACGAAGAACGATACCGCCGCAAGGCCGAAGTTGAAGGCCGTCGCCGTCCAGGACGCGGGAGGGACGCCTGCGACCTGTGCGCCGTACGAGCCGTAGAGCATGTCGGCGGGACCGCGGGAAAACAGGTTGACGAGCCAGTAGGACGCCCCAAGCAGCCAGCACGCCACAGGGCACACCGCGGCCACCGCCGCCCGCGAACCGCTGCGCCTTGCGACGACGGCCAGCACGAACGCGTACACGGGCAGGGAAAGCAGGGCGAAGTTGTGGACGGAAAGATGCAGGCCGGAAAGGAGCGCGCATGCGCACAGCCATGCGGTCCCACGGGCGGAAAGGCTGGACTTCGCGCCTCTTACAAGGCACCACGTCTCGAAGGCCGTCATTGCGAGGCTCATCGTCTGCACCTCCGCCAGCGTCGACAGCCACCACAGCATCTGCGAAAGCCCGAAGAGCGCGGAGAGCGCGGCGCGGCGCGTGCAGAGGAAGAGCCCGCCGACGGAAAGCGCGCCAAAGAGCGCCGACACGAGAGTCACGGCGAACGGACTGTCGGCGACGGCGCGGCAGAAGCCGACGTAGAAGGGATGCGCGTTGGAGAAGTGCGGACCGCACACAAGCTCGGAGCGGCTGAGAACCCAGTCCTGAAACTCGGCCGAGTCACCCCAAGCCGCTCCGCGCTGCGCAGTCAGGGCGTACAGCGCGAAGAAGCCGAGAACGAGAATCGCGAACCTAGGCCAAAGGCGCCTCATCTGGCTGCGGCTCTGACTTCGGCTGCTGTTCAGGCGCCGGCTGAGTCTCCTGCTGCACGGGCTGAGCCTCTGCCTGCGGTTCAGGCTGAGGCTCAGGCTGAGGTTCCGCATGAGGCTGAGGAGCGGCGGCTATGCCGCGAGTCGGATTCTTGGCCATGAACTCCCATGCAAACGCCTTGTAGGCCTCGGCCCCCTTCGAGCGCGGGTCGAGAAACACCACCGGAGTCCCCATCGAAGGCGCCTCCGACACGCGAACGTTGCGCGGGATGAGCGTTTCGTAGACCTTCTCGCCAAAGTGGGAACGGACCTCGGAAATGACGTCCTGCGTCAGACGCGCCTGCGAATTGACCATCGTGAAGACGATGCCGTTCAGCTCAAGACCGGGGTTTACTCCGGCGCGTATGCGGTCGATCGACCCGTTTATCAGGGCGAGGCCGTCCATCGCCAGAAACTCCGCCTGGATCGGTATCAGCACGCCGTCTGTCGCGACTAGCGCCGAAGTCATGACTATGCCGAGAGATGGCGGGCAGTCCAGGATGATATAGTCGAACGCACCGGACGACTTCACCGGCGCGAGCGCGTCCTTGATCATCGTGAGCCTGTCTTCGCGCATTCCGAACTCGAGCTCGGCGCCCGCAAGGTCGACTTCGGACGGTATCAGGTTCAGATTGGTCCACTTCGTCGGCTGTATTACGTCTTCAATCGGCTTCGCGCCCGTCAGCACCGAATACATGGATACGCCCTGGCTCTTTTCCAGTCCAAGCCCGAGCGTCGCGTGAGCCTGCGGGTCGAGATCGACAACGAGAACGGTGCGGTGCCTCGCCGAAAGCGCCGCGGCTAGATTCACTACGGTCGTCGTCTTGCCGACGCCGCCCTTCTGGTTCGCTATTGCTATTACCTTTGTAACCTTGTCCATGTAACCCCTCCGTCCAAGCGGCAGCCAGGCACGTCAGAACAGCTTGCCGCTCTTTTGAAGCTCGCTGATGTTGTCCTTGGCGCTTCTCGAGATCTCCCTAAGCCACAGTTCCACGAGCGCCACGTCCCACGGCTCGTCCACGCACTGGATCACCGCGGAGAACTGGTCGCCGCTGTCGATGACCTCCTTCTTGACGCGCTCCGAGACGACAGAAAGCCTGTCGGTGACGATCTGCTCGGAAAAGTGGTCCGACTTGAGATGGTAGCCGTACTGGAGTATGCGCAGATTCTTCTCGTTGCGCCTGAGAAACTCGAAGTACTCCCTCGCCTCGCTGCCGAAGCCTTCGAGCTCCGCATCCTGGAAGTGAGGCGTGATGACAAGCGGCTGGTGCGCCTCGAGGCGCCCTTCGCGTATCCGGACCTTGCCGGGATGGTCGTCCAACTCGGAGACAAGGTGGTAGTTAACAAGAGTGGAGCCGAACGTCTCGAGCCTGTGAGAGGGCTCGAGGAGGAAACGGGCGCTCTTCGCCGCATACCATCTGTCGAAATCTGGGTTCGAGCTCACTGGAACACCTCCATGTCGAGTTCGGAAAGGTCGCGCACAGTCCACGTCTGGCCTCTGAAGGTCTGCCTCACCTCCGGCGCGGCCGGTCTGTCGAGTGCGACCACCCTCATGCCGGCCGCGACGCCGGCCGCGACGCCGACGGACGAGTCCTCCAGCACGACGCATTCCCCGGGTTTCACGCCTAGAATCTCCGCTGCGCGCAGGAATCCGCTCGGATCCGGCTTCCCGCGCTCGTACTCGCCCGCGCCAAGCACCAGCGACAGGTCGTCGGATATGCCGCACATCGCGGCGATGGACACGATGTCGTCGTGGGGAGAGCCCGAGACGATCGCGCACGGCGCGATGCGGGCGGCCTTGCGGAAGAACTCCACGGAGCCCGGAATGACTATCGACTTCGGATCCGCCGCGTATTTGTCGTAGAAGCCCCTAAGCTCCCTGGCGTCGTCGACGGGCGAAGAATCGCCGATCTCCGGATGGCGCTCGTGAATCGCACGGTGTATGTCAAGCCAGTTGCGCCCCACGACGCCGGGCAGCACCTCCTCGAACGTTGTTCGCCCGCCGCGGCTGTTGACAAGGTCCACTATCGCCCTCGTCCACGCCGCTTCGGTGTCGACGAGAGTTCCGTCCATGTCGAATAGAAACGCAGCCGTGCGCATTGACTCGATACCGCTTCCTTTTGCCGACCGTCAGGACTGACCGCCCCTGCCGCAGCACTTCTTGTACTTCTTGCCGCTGCCGCAGGGACACGGATCGTTCCGGCCGATCTTCGGTTCTTCCCTCACGATCGGAGTCTCGCCGACGAGCGTGCCGTCCTCGAACTTCCAACCGTCCTTCTCCTTGACGAACGTGGAGACCTCGTGATGGTTGCAGAACTCCCCGTTCGCCGTGTAAAGCGCGCGAAACTCGACGACGCCCGTCTTGTTTCGCGGACCGCCCTTCTCCGTCCTTATGATCTCCAGACCATGCCACTCGGCCGCCTTGGACCACGCACGGGAGTCGTTCTCGTTGAACTGCTCCTGCACAGCCTTCGTCGCCGACGTCTTGAGAAACTCAATGTCGCCAGTCACGTACGAGCTGTAGCGCGCACGCATCAACGCCTCCGCAGTAGCGGCCTTCTCGGTTCCGGCGATGATCGGTCCGCAGCACTCTCCAAATTTTCTGCCCGACTTGCAGGGGCAAAGCTCTTCGTTGTTCATGTTAACAGTTTCGTCCTATTTTGCTTACCCTTGTATTTTACCAAAATTACCGCCCCCATGAGAAGTGCAAAAGCTGCGGCGAGGGGGAAATCCCCAGTCGAAGCGTACGGCGTCAGCCCGCGGACAGCCTCCTCGCGCGACGGAATGGATATCCTGTCGAACATCGCGCCGCTCCGGTCGACGAGCGGCCGCCCGTCGCGTCCGCATAGCCACGAGCGCCTTCCGTCCGGCGAAATCGTGCCCGTTACACCGGAATTGCCGACCCTGACGACCGGGAGCCCCGTCTCAATCGCCCTCGCCGTCGACTGCCAGGCATGCGCATTCGCCTCGCAGGACCGCGAAAACCAGCTGTCGTTGGTGATGAACACGAGGAACTGCGCACCAAGAGTCGCGGCAAACCGCCTTACGAGCGCCGAATCGGTGTCCTCGAAGCATATGGCGACACCGAACTGCGGCGACCCGCCTCCGGCAAGGCGCAGAAGCCTTGGCTCGCCAGGCGTACACGAACCGACAGGCGCGAGCTTCTGTAGCGCGGGAATGAGCTTGTCGCCCGGTATGAACTCGCCGAACGGGACAAGGTGCACTTTGTCGTAGACCGGCAGTTCCGACGCCGGAGCCATCGGCATGGTGTACAGCGCGGCGGAGTTGAAGACGCGCCCCTCGTCATAGCGCGTGCCGCCGGCGAGGATCGCCGCGCCGCCGGTCTCGGCGCTGGCCCATTCGGCGAAGCGCACCGCGCCCTGCTGGTCGAGCGGACTGAACTCGCACATCGCGCTCTCCGGCAGCGCCACCAGATCGGGCTTGAGCGCGGAGACCCTCGACAGCAGATTCGAATACGCCTGGTACGGGTCCGTCTCGCGTCCCTTGAACACGCACGGGAAGTTTCTCTGCACCATCGCCACCTTGACTCGGCCAGAGCCCTCTCCGTCGCATTTCCGCCTGGCGGCATCGACCGCGCGCCCGCCGGCCGCGTACATCCACCACAGGACGACGAAGACCAGAACCGTCTCCAGGCTGCGCAGCGCCTTCGGCATGCCGTAGTCCGCCGATCTTCCGGCGATGCCGGCGAGAATCCGCTCCGCCATCCCGGCAATCGTTCCGTTCACCAGCACCACTACCGCCGACAGCAGATACACTCCGCCAATCGCCGCCGGCGAGCCAAAGCCCGCGTTCGCCGGAACAGTCCCGAGATGGTTCCACGCGAACCCGCCGAACAGCCGGGAACGGACAAGCTCGAGTCCGCACCAGAGCACCGGCTCGGCCACCAGCAGACCGAAGAGCCGCGCGGCGACCGCCCAGCCGCCTCCCGGAATCCTCCGCGCCCACGCCCAGTACTCCGCGGAAAGCCAGCCGTACGCGGCGAAATATGCCGCGCAGTATGCGGCAAGCGCACCCCACCCAAGCGCGACCAGCGGCCACGGCCCGCCGTTCTTCACTATAGCGGGCATCCACGACAGAGTCGCCACCCAGAAGAACATCCCGCTCTGGAACCAGCGCTTGGCGCTCTCCCTGGCGTCGCCTCGCCTCGAAAGCCACATTAGCGGCGCAAGCGCGAAGAGCGCGTCGGCGACCTCGCACATCGGAGGAAACGCCGCGTAGAGAATGAAGCCGGGCAGAAACCAGCCCACCTTCTTGAACCGCCGCCAGGTCTCGTACAGTATCATTCGGCGTCCGCCCTCTCCGGATCCCACGAAATGTCAAGACGCGACGAGCATCCTGCCGGCACGTCGAAGACTCTCGGCGACGGCCTCGTCGTCACCCAGAGCCCGTCGCGCCTGAACACCGAAAGCCCTCCTACCGAAACGGCGTCTCCGCCCGCGCCCGGCGCGTCCGGACGCGTCAGCGACACGAAAAGCGGTGTCGACTGCCGCGAGATGAACTCTACCCTGTAGCCCGACTCGGCCAGCGACGCCGCGTTTTCGGCGGAGTTCTCGGGGCTTGCGACGAACCGCCCGACGCCAAGCCCGGACAGGCACTCAAGCGCCCTTTCGTTGAATGCGTAGAGCGTCCAGTCCGCCGTGATGTCTTCTACGCCGACTTCCTTCAGCATCCTGAGCGTCGCAAGGTCGGAGCACTCCCATTTCGCGAAGCCGGCGCGGAAGAGCCTCTTGACGGCCGACCTCAGCTTGTTGAACTCCGGCTCCGGCGTGTACACGGGCAGCGCAAGCCTGACGGGCACTCCGTCCATGACAGGCGAAAGGGAGAAGCCGGCGCCCATGGACTCAGGCGCAACCGCGACGACCGCCTCGTCCCAGCTCCCTTCAGGCGGCTTCTGGCCGATTCTCATCTTGAACGCCTTGATCGGCGCGGAAGCAGCGGACTTTGGAAGCACGCAGTCCTCCTTCGCCCGCTCAATGCGCCTCTGAAGGCGCTCGGACTTCGCGGCGTCGAGCTTTTCGACCAGTTCGCGGCGGAGTCCGTTCAGCACGCTCATCGGAGTGAAACGGCGCTGCCTGTCGTCAACGGAGAGCTCGCCAAGCCTGTATCCGGTCCCTCCGAGTCTTGAGAACGCCTTGCGCACCGCCTCGACCGTCCCCTCGGGCGACTTCGCCTCGGCCAGCGCCCCTTCGGCGCGGCAGCCTACCTCCACCGACTCCCAGGCCTTCGCGCGGCACTCTATGCCGTCCGCCGAGATCGAGACGGACACGTCGACTGGCGTGCCTCCTGCGTGTTCGCTCGGACGGAACGCGCATGGCGGGAACATCCGCTTGACTGCGTTGGACATCGAGCAGTATATCGGCATCCCAGGGCGCAGGGCCTCGGCCAGCGCCTCGTCCTGCACAAGCACTTCGACGTCCTCCCCGGCTCCCGCCTCGAACACAGGACTGCGCGAAATCGCAAGCCGCATCTCCGAAATGCCCGTGCCAAGGCGCCTGCCGTTCTCGTCGGTCGCGTCGAACTGCAGCCCGTCGTGCTTCTCAAGCGGACGCAGAGTGTGGAAGCGCAGCCATGCGTTGCCCTCGCGATCACGCGTCACCTTCTTGACTGTGCCGGTTGGCGCGCCGACGTGCCCGGGCGATCCGCTGTCGACTGGGCTTGCGCCCCTGCCGTCGAAGTAGAGCTTGGTCGTGTGCCGCGAGAACACCGTCTCAAGGTCGGAGACGGAAACCCTCGCGCCGCCGACGGCGCCGCCCAGAAGCTGCCTGTAGTAACGCGTCGTCGAGGCGACGTACAGAGGCGACTTCATTCGTCCCTCTATCTTGAGACTGGAAACGCCCGCATCGGCAAGCCGCCTCGCGTCGCCGCCCAGCCTGAGGTCCTTCATCGAGAACGGATAGAACTGCGAGCCGTCCTCACGCTCGTATCCCTGCCTGCAGCAATACGGACACTGCCCCCTGTTGCCAGAACGGCGCCTTTCCATCGCACCGAAGAGGCACAGCCCCGAAATCGAATAGCAGAGCGCTCCGTGGATGAAGCACTCGAGCTCGGTCTCGGGACGACCGTCCTCCGCCGTCTTGAGCGCACCGCAGCGGCTCGCGATGAGGCGTATCTCCTCAAGCGAGAGCTCGCGGGCGAGAACCACGCGGCGGAAGCCAAGCTCCCTGAGCGCCAGAACGCCCTCCAGATTGTGGGCGACGAGCTGCGTCGACGCGTGCAGCTCAAGACCGGGGAAATGCCTTCTCACGGCGCTCGCGACGCCGATGTCCTGGACGATCACGGCGTCGGGGCCGACGTCCTCGAGCCTGGCAAGCGCCTCGATGGCGGCGTCGAAGCGGCCGCTGTCGACGATTGTGTTGAAGGTGACGTACACCTTCTTCGGGTCCGGCCTGTCGTGCGCGAACGCGACAAGGCTCTCAAGCTCCTCGAGCGTGAGGTTCTGCGCAAACGCCCGCGCGGAGAAGTCGGCGAGGCCGCAGTACACGGCGTCTGCTCCGGCGTCAAATGCGGCAAGCGCCGTTTCAAAGTCGCCTGCGGGTGACAGCAGCTCTACGGACATCTGGACGGTATCCCTCCTCTTACGCCTGCCTTCCGGTGTACGCCGGACTCGAGAACGGCGGCGTGTCCGTCCTTCCCTCGCGCCAGTCGCGGACGGCCTGAAGGCGCGCCTTCATTCCGGCTTCGCGCCCAAGTCCGGACGGCGTGTAGTATCTGCGGCCGTTGAGCGAATCGGGCAGGCAGCTCATCCTCGCGATCTTCTCTTCGGTGTCGTGCGCATACGTGTAGCCCTTGCCGTAGTCCAGCTCCTTCATGAGCCGCGTCGGCGCGTTGCGTATCTGCAGCGGCACCGGCTCCGCCATGCGCTCCTGGGCGTCGCGGGCCGCCCGGTTGTACGACTGCTCCATCGCGTTCGACTTCGGCGCAAGGGAGAGGTAGACGACTATCTCGGTCAGGTGGACGTTACACTCCGGAACGCCAAGATTGTGGCACGCGTCCCAGACGGCGTTGGCGAGAAGAAGCGCGTTCGGGTCGGCGAGGCCGACGTCTTCGCTGGCGAAACGCACGCAGCGGCGGGCGATGTAGAGCGGGTCCTCGCCGCCCTCGAGCATCCGCGCAAGCCAGTACACAGCGGCGTCCGGGTCGGAGTTGCGCATGGACTTGTGGAGAGCCGAGATGATGTTGTAGTGCTCTTCGCCAGTCTTGTCGTACATGAGGGCCTTGCGGCTCACCACCTGCTCAAGCACCTTTTCCGTTATCTCCGGCTTCCCGTCCGCGCCAAACTCCGAGTTCGCCACCGCAGTCTCAAGGGTCCCGAGGGCGTTGCGGGCGTCGCCGTTCGAGAAGATGGCGATCTTGCGCAGCGTCTCGTCAGAAGCCCGCACATCAAGCCTGCCGAAGCCGCGCTCGCTCTCCAGCGCGCGCCTGAGCAGCTTTACGAGGTCGTCCTCCTCCAGCCCCTTCAGCACGAACACCTTGCACCTGCTGAGAAGCGCCGAATTGACTTCGAAGCTCGGATTCTCCGTCGTCGCGCCTATGAGGATTATCGAGCCCTGCTCCACATATGGAAGAAACGCGTCCTGCTGCGCCTTGTTGAAGCGGTGTATCTCGTCCACGAAGAGCACGGTGCGCATGCCGATGCGCCGACCGGACTCTGCGCGCGCCATGATCTCCTTGATCTCGCGTATTCCGCTCGTAACCGCGGAGAAGTTGACGAATTCCGCTTTCGTCAGGTTGGCGATGACGTTTGCGAGCGTCGTCTTGCCGACGCCCGGCGGACCCCAGAGAATCATGGAGGGTATCTGGTCCCGCTCGATCATCTGCCTGAGAAGCTTTCCCTCGCCTACAAGATGCTCCTGCCCGACGAACTCGGAGAGGTCGCGCGGACGCATCCGCGCGGCAAGCGGCTCAGGCGACGCGTTCTCGTCGCTCTCCGCCGCACCTTCTATCAGGGACATTTGTCGCATGCGCAACGTATTATACCACAACCGGACTGAAATATGGTATAATACACCCACTTTTGACCTCTCGGACTTTAGCTCAGCTGGTAGAGCATCTCACTTTTAATGAGGGGGTCGCGGGTCCGATCCCCGCAAGTCCGACCATTCCTACGCCAAATCCGCCGCGTGCCGTCCATACGGCGTCCCGCCGAAAAGAAGGCCGAGACCGTTGAGCCAAAGAAGACCGGTAGGAAGCTGTGCGTTTTTTCAACGCGCACGCTCCCATTTCCTGCGGACGTGCCGCGCGAATTCCGGGTTCGCGGATCGCAAATGCGCGAAATACGAAGGGGCGGCCGCGCAACGCAACCGCCCCTTCTTCAGACATCCTCGATGGATTCATCCCATTTGGCTTTGTTCCATCTGGCGAATCGCGCGACAATTCATCCGGCGAGAAGCAGCAAAACAACGCCAACGCTAACCAGCAACGTTTTCACAACAGTTTCTCCATCAGCTTTTCGATGGCGTTCTTCAGTAGAAGGACGCGGTCGCCGGCCGAACCGTCCCTGAACCCTTTGAGATAGACGAGCCGTCCGCCGTAGTCGTTGCCGTCGCCCCAGGCCGGAGCGCCATCGGTGGTAATGACCCGTTTGCCGCGCTCAAGGGCCTCGGCGACTACCAGCCCGAAGTTCTCGGAGAGGGTCGGTAAAACAAGCACATCGCACCAGTCCCAGACCTTCTCCTTCTCTTCACCAAAGGCGTTGGAGACGATCTTGAGTTCCAGTTGTGAGTTATGAGTTGTGAGTTGTGAGTTTAACTCCGAACTCTTAACCCCAGACTCTAAACTTCTTACTGCTTCCTCCAAATACTCGACGCCCTTCAGCGGATGCCGCCGACCGAGGTAGAGCAAATGGACTTCACCGCTATCTTTGTGATCTTTGTGTCCTTTGGGGCTTAAATCAAAGAACCGCTTGATGTCGGTGACTTCGATGTGTGGGCACTTCTTGCCGAGATACGCCTTGATCCACTCCCTCTCTGCCTCGCACGTCGCGACTATCACGCTCGCCCGCCGCAGAAAGAAGCGCTCAATCGGCCCGACAAGAGTCTTTTTCCAGCCATGATATCCTAGTCGCACTGGATCATAGCTGCCATGCGGCATTCGGACAATCCGCACACCCGTCTTCAACACCCTCTCGCACGCACGCCACTCACTCGGCAGCCAAGCGCCATGGACCCATACCTCGTCTTGGTCATCGAGGCCGGCCACGCTCTTCCATAAGCGCAGATCGACAACCTCGGCATCCCCCTGCTCTTCGGCTATCATCCGCGCAACGGCCGCCATCCCGTTGACAACATCTTCAAGACCAGGAACTAAATGAAGCGTTTTCATTTCACCATGAAGTCCCATATCTCCCTTGCCACGCGTTGAGGATCGCAAATGCCGACAAGCTTCTCCCTCGCGTTCCTCCACGCAGTGCCCGATATCGCAAGAGCGCTCCGCCAAGGCCATGTCTCACCAATGCCAATCTCCCTCAGCAGCTCGCAGGCTCCGGCGCATGTCGGTCGCACGCTAACGCGCTTGCCGAAAAGAATTGCTTCAAGCATGACATTCGGCAACCCCTCGTAGTCGCTTGGGACGACGACAACATCACACCCGTCATAGATGCTCGCCCTATCCCCTATCCAGTCATTGAACTTGACCCTGTCCGCTAGCTTCTTATAGCCAACCTTCCCCTCCACCTCTGCTCGCTTCGCGCCCTCGCCCCAGAACGTCAGGCTCCAGTCGTCCGCCCTGTCCTTGGACAGCTCTTCGACAAGCCGACCCTGCCCTTTCATCGGCTTGAAGCTGCCCACGCACGCCAATCGCATGCAGGAACGGTCGGCGATCTCGAATCCCGCATCGAATTCAGGCGCCCTCATTATATTCCGCACGACCAGGCATTTCGGGATGCGTCCGCGGCATATACGCCGAGTTTCCTCCTCACCCACCCGACTCTGCTCGATCACGCCGTCCAGCGCAGGCCACAGCCAACGCATTATCATCTTGAACGCCTTGCCATAGTGGAGGACCACATCGGTCGACTCCCGATAGTAGACTCTGTTCCGTATAAGGCGAAGCTTCTTCAAAACGGCAAGGACAACCGCCAGTTCCTGACTCAGAGCAAGACACGGATCGTCAGGACGCGTCCGCAGCCATCTGACTAGCCTCCAAAACGAGCGGCGGGCCCGCACATTCCAGCAGACCCTTTCCACACTCGGCGGCACATCCACATCGCGCACTCCGCCCGGGAAGCTCGCATAAAGGGTCGCCATATTTCCCCGAGCGACCCACTCGCGAAGCAACTCCAGGCAGAATGTCTCCATTCCGCCGCCATTCATCTTCGTAATGAAAACAATTGGTGTCATCGCAACACCAACCTGGCCCAATGGGCATCAGAGGCCCAATGCCTCTATGTAGCAGAAAAGCAGGCTATCGCCGACGCCAAGCGCCCTGCGACACCTTCGGCGACGCTATTATCTTCTCAACAAGCGGATAGATGCCTGCGTAAAACGACGCATTCAAACAGCTGGGGAATGCGCCATGCGTCTTCGCCCACTCTTTCGCCCGACGTATCGCCACATCCGTCCGAACCATCTTTCTCAAATCGAATTGCGCCCCCTGCTTGTGATCATACCGAGGCATGTATTTGCGCAAAAGGCGCTGCAGTTCATGGCGATCCGCCGGAAACCTGTCCATGCGCGAACCTTCCTCTGTGCAAAGGAGCCCCCATATCTCGATGCATGGAGCCATCAAGGCGACATGCAAGCGCCCCTGAATGTCGTTTGCCTTACACTGGTTGATGTCATGGACCCTGCAGCCGGCGATGCATTCGGGAGGGCACTTCGCCAGCACAGACTTAACGGCAGCCATTTCTTTCGCCTTGGCGTCATGATCAAAGACGACCCATATCTCAGCTCTTGGATTGGCCGGCAGATCTTCAGCGCCATTCACGGCAAACCGCATTGCACACTCAAACAGTCTCACAGGCGACGAAACCGACGGCATGGGCACAATCCGGATGGCACGCTCCTTGGCCAGCGACTGAATATAGCCAAGCTCCGTTTTCCCCTCATGATAGAGGTAGACGACAGCGGCCGGCACTTCCGACTCATTCGCCGGCATTCGCCATCTCCCCTCCAAGACACGGCAACGCGCCATACAGCCCCTGCAGATACCCCTTCTCCAGATTCTTGTCGTGCCGCGGCTGGAACTGGTAAAGCGAATACAGATCCGACGAGCCGTCCACTCTCTTCTCGGCGAACCAGATTTCGTCCGTCCGCCAGATGTCATGCGACATGAGATTAGTGTCATGAAGGGTTACGACAATCTGTGCCCCGTCAGACTTCCTCTCCATGAACGACTTGAGCAAATGCCGCATGAGCACAGGATGCATGTGGCAATCCGCCTCGTCGATGAACCACGTGCCGTATCCCTTATAGAGCTGATACAGCATCGGCGACAATTGAATCAGCCTGACCGTTCCGTCGGACTCGGACTCCGCACGCAGGGAAACTCCGTTGTGCTGAAGGCGGAACTCCTCGCCGCTTATGCCAGACTTGTCTTTCTTTATCAGGAAGAAACCTCGGTTTATGTTAAGGACATGCACGCCATCTTCGGCGAACGGCTTCATGTTGAACACCATCTCCGCCTCCTTGGGCGACAGTGGCTCCCATGAAAGATCGGTGATCCCAAGATCCGCCCGCTTCAGCAACTCGACGAGACAAGCCTTGAACTCGTCCTGCCTGCCGCAATAATAGAACGCGCCGGGATTTGGACGCGACTCCACGCCGAGCACGAACAAATCGCCCAGCCCCCTGCTCGCGGCGAGAATCACGTCCGCCTCGGCAATGTCGCCTCGATTTTCCCTAAGCCCGTCCGTAAGCAGCTTCGGCAGATACAGAAGGTTGTCCGCCAGCGTCCGCTGTCTGTACCAATCAGCCTTCTCAAGCCCCCCCGCAAGCACAAGACTTGTTCCATTCACCCTGTCGAACAGCAGAAGCTCCCTGTCGCCGCGAATCGACCAAAGGCTCTCCCTCTTCACGGAAAGCCCGTCTGTGGCCACGGCATAGCGAAACACCGACTCCGCACTGGAGTACACGACGTCGAACCGCATGTCCGGCCTGATGGACTCCGCAAGGGCGAACTGCATTCCGCGCAAGATCGAGCAGTCGCCCCTACCGAGCATCTGCAAGAACGAGTCGACGGCCTTCAGCACATTTGACTTGCCGGAGGCATTTGCGCCATAAATCGCCGCCCCCCGCAACACTGGAATGCCGCTGACGCTGCTGATGTGATTCTCGTGGCGAGAAGTCTTGCGCCCAGCTTCCAACGAAAGGGAAACAGGCGTGTCAAACGACAAAAAGTTCTCGATTGTGAGATTAATGAGCATATTGGCCTCCAGCGGCGCACATTATACCACATCTACCGCCCCGCGCACAACCGAACTCGCGAAAAAATCTCATATTCCGCCCGCACAAACTTCTCAATCCCATTCTACACGTTCTGCACAGCCACCCTTTCCAATCTAAAACACGTCCCATATGCACATCCTGCAAGTTGCCCGCAAATTAAATTCTCCAACTCCAACTAATAACTCCAACTGACTCCGCCCCCTACACCCTCAACTTCTGCTTTCCCATTGCCCGACAATTTAGCACAAGTCCTCTAATCAGTACAGGAATCCGAAAAGCCACAAGGGGATCTTGTTTCCCATGCCTGTTTCTACGCCATCTTGTGCCACATAGGAATCCGGTATGTCCTTGATTTGCTCGAAGCCCTTGCCCGGGCCGCCAATCTCGAAGAGATATCTGTCATCGACACGGAAGTCTCCAGCTGGCGGCGCAACGACCTTGTGCGATGCGGCACGCAGCTGGGACGCGAAAAAGGTCTCCCTTATCGCGCCAGAGTTCGTGTTAGGGGCAAGGGCATTCATCAGGTTGGTGTCGCCAAGAAACAGTTTCTCCGGCTTCGAAAGGTGCTTGAGTTTTGCATTGCCCGAATCTATCGACATGACAAGTTCTGCCCTTTCAAGAGCTTCAAGCATCTTAAGCCCGAGGTTGCGATTGGTTTCAAGTTCCCGATACAAGTCAGACATGTTCGGATGCTGAGGGCAACTCTCCGCAAGAACCATGAGCATTTTCTTTGCCTTCCGTATCGTCGCCGGGGTGAAGTCTTCAATTATGGGGAAATCGACGTCTATGACGCTGTTAATGATCTCCACCAGTCTTTCTTCGAACTGACTTGAGACGCCTTTGTATATCGGATAATATCCACTCTTGAGATACTTCTCGAACAGCGGAAGGATTTTGGTGCGCGATGAGATGTCTATCGCAATGGCTCGATGATTGGATATGATGTCCTCAAGTGAGAGGATTCGCCCGTCCATGACGCCTTCAAACGAGAGGAACTCCCTGAAAGAAAGACCCTTCAGATTGTATGAGGCTTGGCGTCTTGAAAGATCGGCCTCTCCCGACGAAAGCTTGAGAATGGACGATCCGCTGTAAACGATGTTCAAGTCGGGATATGTGTCGGTAATGGTCTTTACGAGGCGCGACCAATCATCGGCGTGATGAATTTCGTCTATGAATATGTGCGTGAAGCCATGAGAATTGAAATAGTCTATGGCATCGAGGATGTCGTGCTTCGCGAACCAGATGTGGTCGGCAGACAAGTAAACGCACCTTTCGCTACCAATGCCAAACGTTTCGCGTATGTGCTGCTGGATCAAGGTCGTTTTCCCTGTTCCCTTAGGACCCTTTATGCAGATTAGCCGGTCATTCCAGTCAATGCGCGGGAAAAGGTACCTCTTGCGCTCCATTGGAACGCGTGAAATCAAGCGATCAGAGGCGGCCAAAAGCTTTTTAGTATCTGTATCTTCCATTTTAAAGCCCTTTTTCGTATTCTGAGTTACGCAAATTATATCATTTTTAGTCTTTGAATGTCACGACGAAGTTTTGCCTCTTCTCCCGCTACGACAAGAGCAACGCCAAAGAAAGGATGGAGATTGATTTTCTCATTGCGAAGTCCAAGATTGGCAGCCGTAAAGAATGTATTTCCGATTGAAGTCAAGAGCGGGAAGAACTACACGACCATTTCGCTCGACAAGTTCCGCCGCAAGTACCGGGCATATATCGGCACGCCTTATGTCCTCCATGCAGGCGACAGCAAGATTCACGACGGCATAGTCTATCTGCCGCTGTACATGACGCCGTTTCTCTGACACACCGCCGAAAAGCAGGTCAGCCCAATTTTATCATTTTGCACGCGATTCATTGCGACGGCCGCGCACCTGACGAAGCATGGTAATGGCAAGCGCAACAGAACGGCAAAAGCCCCGCTCGACGAATCGAACGGGGCTTCCGGCTCAATCTGGCGATGACTACTGAAGCGCGCTACACATCCTCAACAGCATCGTCCCATTTGACCTTGCTCCATTTGACGAGAATCGCGACCACCCAGCCGACGAGAAGCAGCAAAACAACGCCAACAACTTCCAGAACTATCCCCATGTCACTTTGCCTGCAGCCGCTTAATCGCATCCTTCAACAGACGGACTCGCATCTCGTCGGTTCCATCCCGATAGCCTTTGAGAT
>JAEEGH010015617.1_pt1 | contig 16460 bp, 21 predicted proteins | sample 9134181 | NCBI WGS metagenome assembly JAEEGH01 (sample SAMN16246544, study PRJNA631951) | gut metagenome | biome: gut microbiome; feature: rumen; material: DP-attached | host: Bos | place: Iran: Karaj | collected 2018-10
TATCCACCCAGTCCAAATTCTTGGCCAAGAAACCATCTACGAGTTCCCATCCAATGAGAAGCAGTGCAACATAAACGATATTCTTGGGTATTGAACAACCTTCTGAGCGATATGCTTGCGTAAGACACACACCAAGCGGAATTCCGAAAAAACTCGTATAGCAGTCTGCCAGATGGAAGTCGTTAAGATGATGAGCATATGCGTAAGGCCGATAAATATAGCTCAGTACAAAACATAAAGCTATCAGCGAGAAGCCGACAATCTTGTAGATGGTTTTTGCTTTCTTCTGTGTCATCTGTTTAACATCTTTTCAAGTATCTCCACAGTGGCTCCGAAAAAACCTCCTGCGTTCTTGATAATCTTGGCATCACCATTCTTCAGACCGAGAGCTGCAGGCAGCAGTTCGGTCAGTCGGGTGTCCATACATGACAGCACCGCCAATTTCTTGTCGGGGTACTTGTCGGTAAGATACTTTTCGTAGCCCTTCTGAGCCACAAATGTCTTGTTGTATTCAATAATCTGGTCTATCATATCACAAAACATATTAAATCAATGGGCAAATATACGAAAGATAAATGATTATTTGCTACCTTTGTAGCTGATTTTGAGAATTATTAGGATTTGATTCAGAAACAGATATCTACAGATAATGCTAACGATGGGCAATTGAAACAGCTCTACGAAACGGCATTCCCCAAGGAAGAACTGATTCCCTGGGATGACTTGGAGATGACCATTATGATGATGGGACCTGGCACATTCTCCTTACATGATTGGGATGAGATTGTTGGAGAGTTAAGGAAATATTGGACATGGGATAAAAATAAGGATTAACTGCATGAGTGAGTTTCGTGAAATGAGGCGCAAGCGCCAACAGCTTTCAGAGGAAGAAAGCATTGGTATATTGCAGAAAGCAACGGCTGGTACACTGGCATTGCTGGGTGACGGCGATTATCCGTATGCCGTTCCCATCAGCTATGTGTATCACGACGGAAAGCTGTATTTCCACAGCGCCCTATCTGGCCATAAGGTGGATGCTATCCGCAAGTGTAACAAAGCATCCTTCTGTGTAATTGAACAGGATGATGTGCAGCCGAAGAAATATACTACTTTCTTTCGTAGCGTGATAGCATTCGGCAGAATCCATATCATTGAGGACGAACAGGAGAAGTTGGAAACAGCCCGTATGCTTGGTAACCGCTACAATCCAGATGACGATGAGAGTCTGCAAAAGGAACTGGAGCAGGGCCTTTCCCGTATGCTGATGATTCGTTTTGACATCGAGCACTTGACGGGAAAAGAAGCCATAGAATTAGTGAGACAAAGACAATGACATTTCGAGAACTTATCAATTCTGTAGATTCTGAGCAGTACAGCGATTCATCGTTGTACCAGAAACTGCGTGAGACAAAGCCTGAATATGGTGCAAACAGACGTATTCAGGTGAAGCTGGTGAATGGTATGGTCACTATTACCAACGTTCATGTTGGCTCTTTAGGCGACATACTGACTTACCAGATTGATGTGGCTCCAGACTTGCAGGTGACAAAGATGCAACTGTTGGACGAAATCCTCAAAGAGATGGCTTCGAACACCTTCAGTGATGAAGAGCAGACTGAATTCTGGGATGACTTCGACAATCTTCAAAAAGCAAAGATTATCAGATAGTATGATTCATCTGACAAACATAAAGGATATCGAACAGGCTATAGCAGACAATCACCTGTGCCTATTCTACATCAAAGCTCCTGACTGCGGAGTTTGCAATGTTATGCTCGACAAAGTGGAGCGGTTGGCAGACAGCATCACTGCGGTATATTCCTTCTATACGGATATAACTGAAGAGCCTCTTATAGCAGGTCAGTTCCTCGTCTATTCAGGGCCAACAGTCCTGCTGCTGATGGATGGAAAGGAAGTCTATAGAGCTTCTCAGTTCATTGATCTGGAGGAATTACAATACAACATTAATCGATACAATGAACTAATAATCTGATATAACAAAAGAAGGTAATTATATGGTTAACTACGGACTAAAGGATAAAGTAGCCCTGATTACAGGAGCGAATAACCCACAGGGGATTGGGGCAACGACGGCATTTGCCTTTGCTCGTGAAGGGGCTAAGGTGGTCTTAATCTACAAGAGAATCCATAGGCAGTTCGACCAATCGAAGACTGAAAAGAACGGTGTGGACAGGTATTTCGAGGCAAACTCAGGCAATGCTGATCGTGTTGAGAGCAGGCTAAAGGATATGAATGCCGACTATATGATTCTGGAAAGCGACATTTCCGATGAAGCTGCCGTAAAGGAAATCTATTCGAAAGTCCTTGAACGATACGGGAGGGTCGATATTCTGGTCAACAATGCTGCCGATGGTGACATGGACGGTATCGATACCATAGAGAAAATTACGCAGGAGGTGATTGATGACACGTTTGCGGTCAATGTCCGTGGAAGTATCCTGATGACAAGGGAGATGATTACCCATCGCGCTGATTATGGACGCATCATCAATATCTCAACCGATTCTTCACAGGTTTTTGCAGGGCAGATAGCCTACGGAGCAAGTAAGGCCACACTTGAAGCACTTACCCGCAGCATAGCCTTGGAGGTGGCAAAGTACGGCATTACTGTCAATTGTGTTGCACCAGGTCCGACTCAGACGGGATGGATTGACACCGATTTGGAACAGTCTGTTCTTCCAGTCATTCCAATGGGTAAACTGATTCAGCCGGAAGATATTGCAGAAACGATTCTTTTTCTGGCAAGTGAGCAGGCGAGAATGCTAACGGGACAAGTCATTAAAGTATCTGGTGGACATGCCTTATGACTCTTCCGACTACCGGCATCATACTTTGATTTCTATTTCACAGATGGTTATGTGTTCAGAAGATAATCTGGACACAAGCCTAATGAAAAGCGGCTCCCATTTGAGGAGCCGCTTATCATGATTAGTATTTGATAACCCATTTGCCAGTTCGGCTGTGGCCTTGCCACTCGAGTTTGCCAGACTTGCGTAGTTTATCAATATAATAGCGAACGCCATTTGCCGATATTCCCAGCAAGCTTCCTATTTCCGCCTTGGAAATATTTGGCGTTGAACGTACAATACTTAATATACGGTCTTCCGTATCATTTTGGGGTGTAGTGATGGGTGTAGTTTTGGGTGTAGTGATGGGTGTAGTACTACCCCCATGACTACCCCCTAATTTGGGTCTGAAGTATGTCACTGTTGAGGAATCAATATCGCTTTCAAAGGTGACTTTCTCACCTGTTAGATGCTCCCAGGCAATCATCTTGTTGATGCCGTATCCCGCATTCTCACCAAGTTTTGCATATCTGAAGAACTTGATGATACTTGGATTTCTTGGCTTGGAACTGATGATTTCCCTCAGTGTTTTCAAGTCACGCATGAAGCGACCAGGATTCTGGAACTCGATGCGATTGTCGTACACGCGGATGGTGCAGTGCATGGGATTGAAATAGTCTGCATGAGCCAGCATGTTCACAAGACCTTCTCTCAAAGCATACAGCTGAGAGTTGTCATCTGGAGAGAATCCGTTGGGGCCTGCCATGAATGGAGCATCAACATGCAGACGGAGCCTTTGTATAAGTGCCTCATAATACTCCCAAAGATTCTCCAGTTCCGGCATTCTATAGGAATACCTGACCGATGCTTCTGTGATTGAGGTCCCTGGAATCTCTATATAATCTACCCAGAAATTATCAATATGCTCCATGATGCTTTCGCGTTTGCCAAACATAAGCAGGCTGGCATACGTTAGCATACCGTTCTTGGTTATTCTGGTCAGATTGCAGAACTCCTCATCCGGCGCGTTCTTGAATGCGAAGTCTGGATTGAAGTTGCGAATCTGCTGACGATACGATTCATACGACCTGGTGTTGAGGTCACTGAAGGAAGTACCTTCAATAGTCAATTCACTCCTAACACCGAATGCCTGATCGCGGAACATGGCATTTATCTCAGCTTCGCTTGCGCGACGGTCACCACTTCCTGAACGTACGAAGGTGTTAATGGGATTACCGAAGTAAACGGGCTTGGTCTGCGATGATTCTATAAAGAATGCCAAAATCAGTTTGCCGTCAAGATTGTACTTCTTAGCCGTAGGATATATCTTCGTGTTGAACTTCTGACCATTACGCAGGGTGTTCAGGAAATCTGATTCGGTTTTCTCACCGTTGTTCACGCCCTGAACCTCAAAGCGCTTACCTTTCTGCTTAATGCCAAACACAACCCAGCCTCCAGAAGTGTTACTGAAGGCCGATACGGTTTCCCAAACATTGTCGGGCATTTTATCCAGGGCCTCCTTCACTTCAAAGTCATCCCATTCTATATCTGTTAGTCGTTGAAGAAGTTCTTCTTTAGTCATTTCTATCTCTTATTTTTGAGATGCAAAGGTAGTAAAAATAAACGAGATAAGCGAGTAAAGGCACTTAAATATTGGATTTATGACGAAAAATCACTTATTTTTTCGTATAGTACCAGATGACGACTCATATGGGTGATGACAATCTGAGATACCGCAGACATGCGAAAGCGTCTCAGTGCCTTCACGTAAGGCAGCTGAGGGTTCTCGTCCATCAGGCGCTGAATTTCTTCAACCATCAGCTCTGTAGACAGCTCATCTTCATGGCGCAGATGAGTGATGTCATAGAAATGCTGGAAGAACTGAATGGCAGTAGCATTCTTGTACGACTGACGCTGGAAAGGCTCATTCTTGGCAAAAGTATCTATCAGCGTTGGGGTGATGGCATACTCGTACTTGCCAGAGATATGACATTTCTCTTTGCGTAGTATTCCTTTCTTTACCAACTCTTCTATCTCATTCTTATACATCATGACCTGTACATTTCGACAATCAAGATATACTGCTATATCTGACAATGACAGAGAACCAGAATTTACAGCATTCTCAATGACAAGCGCTAACATTAACGCCTGCATCTTCGTGATATCCTGACGAATAGAGATGTAAGTGATGTAGGGCTCTACTTCTTCAAAGAATTCATCACTTAGCTGCGAATCTTTCGCGAGTGTAACAATACGGTCTACTGCTGACAATAGGGTCAGCTCCTTATTGTCATTGCTTGCTTCTCTTACTTCGCTCATGCGCTTTACTACTTGTTTCCTTATCATAGCCGTGTTATATTTTTCTATTCGAGGACAAAAATAATGGATAAGTATGATACTCTGAGGTTTTTTAGAGGTATAAATGAAATAAAAAGGAGTAACAGCATAATTTGTACTATGTTTTTGGATTACACAAACATTATGAGTCTGAGTTTTCAGACTCTATTAGGTGTGAGACCATAAAAGTTCTAAAGGCAGAAGTTAAGACGTAACGAGTAATCTGGGATTATTCAAAGGTCCTAGCTTATAATATATGACAAATGATGAATATAGCTTGAAGATTATAAGATTCTTATGAGTTTTAAATACCGCGAATCAATGCTACTGGCCATATGACCAGTCCATTGATCTTCTAAATTATTTTGCTACCTTCTCTTTCAGCACTTTTACTCTATTGTCAGGATGAGTCTCTTTGATAACATAGCGCATCTCGTCTAGGTCGCTGAAAGGGAAGGGATCTGACCACTTGTTTTCAAAGACGGCACCATAGCCTTCACCTCTACTACTAATATGGAAATAGATACCATAATGCCCGTCCTTAATAATTAAAAGGGCAGGAGAAGTTATATCGCCGTTATAAACAGGCTCTATACTATCTACCTCTAATGCTGTGGACTCATTGAAATAATCAGGATCCTCGCTATAGTACCAAGCGGATTTGTCTTTAAAAATCTTGTCTTCCATAATTTTGATAAATAATCTATAGTGTTAGGTAATTCTTTGTTGTGCAAATATAAGGGAGTATTTTACAAAACACAAGGAAAAATTAGATTTTAACATAAAATTTCACATTTGGAACTCTTAAATGACATTCTCAAGGAAATCTGTAAACGAAAGATAAGTGGGAGGTCTTTCGTTTTTCAAAGGTTTCACTTGTTCATATTAATAAGCACTCTGACAGTAGAATCTGTATGAGGTCGCGTAAAGTATTCTTATTACTGTTTGAGTGTTTCAGAAATAACGTCCCATCTTCCATGTATGCTTTCTTGTTGACTTCTAGCATCATAGATTGATAGGAAAACGGACACTCAGGTGCCTCTGAGTTGCTGTATGGTTCATTGATGCCTACCTTATAGCCATTGTCTTCAAAGAGGTTAACTGCAAAACCGATAGTGCTCTTGTGAGGCTTCGACCAGTCTTCATTGAAGCCAATGCAGATATCAACGTCACTCATATCGCTAGGGAAAGAGTGACAGTCGAGCAAAAGAGCACCTTCGCACAGATTAGTTCTCAGGCGTTGCTGGTGCCAATGCCACAAATCAAGGAGTTGTTTCTCATTCTCTTCTGGTACTAGTCTCGTATAGCCCTCAAACTGCTTATAGACGATACCTTGTCCATGCTGCTCTAATGGATCGTTCCATAAGCGCTCAGCATCAACAATAAACCTAGAGTAGGGGAACCTGACGGTTTTCACTCTCTCACTACAATAGCCATGAAAGAGATAGTCTGTATGCCAGTCTGTCCACTTTAAAACGATATCATTGACAAACTTCTCGTCAATGTTCCAAAAACTTAGTTGGTTGTCATAGAGCCCTTCAATAGAGGCGTGTGGCTCGTTAAGAACGATTCGTTGGTATTGCATATCGTTATCATTTTAGTTAATACTCACTTAACTCGCATCCTTTTACCACCGTGGCATAACGTAAGCTCGGTTGGTGTGCATTTAAGCACTCTTGATGCTTTTGGGCCGCAAAGTTATGCTTTTTTCTCATTTCTTGCAACGTTTCTCACGATTTTAACATTTTGGGGGACACACTTTCCACTATTTTTCGTATCTTTGCGAATAAAAATAGAGGTATGTTAGGAGCAATTATTGGAGACATAGTAGGTAGCCGTTGGGAGTTTCACCCTACAAATGACTACAACTTTGAGTGGTTATCTGAAGAAAACGGCTTCACAGACGATACAATCTGTACTGTAGCTGTTGCTGATGCTCTGCTGCATGAACGTGACTTCGGTAAGTCAATCCATGATTGGTGCAACCGCTATCCACATCCCATGGGTGGATATGGCGGCAGGTTTGCCCAATGGGTACATAGTGATAAGCCTCAGCCATATAATTCGTTTGGCAACGGTTCTGCTATGCGTGTCAGTCCCGTGGGTCATTGGTTCGAGGACATTGACGAGATGCTTGATGCTGCAGCTGCTACCGCACTACCATCACACAACCACGATGAAGGAATTAAAGGTGCTCAGACCGTGGCACTTGCCATCTTAAGAGCTAGGCAGTTTGGTTCTGATGCTCCAGAGCATATTGATGAAATTCTGCAGGAATGCGTAGAGTTCTCTGGCTATGTCATCAACATCAAGAAGGAAGACGTCATTAATCGCTTTGATGAGACATGCCAAGGAACAGTGCCCGTTGCTTTATGGATTATTGGTGAGAGTTCTTCTTTTGAGGATGCCGTCCGTAAAGCTGTAAGCCTCGGGGCTGACGCTGATACACTTGGCGCCATCGTTGGCAGCATAGCTGAAGTTATCTGGGGCATTCCAGAAGAATTAAAGCAAGAAATAATATCGTACCTCACTGATGACATGAAAGAGGTTGTTAAACAGTTCTATGAACGCATAAGCTGATTAATTATGGAATATACCTACAAATATCCAAGACCAGCAGTAACTGCAGACTGCGTGGTCATCACAAAAGAGGCAGAACCAAAGGTGCTTCTGATTCAACGAGGGAACCCACCATTCAAAGGAACATGGGCATTTCCAGGTGGATTCATGAATATGGATGAGACGACGGAGGAATGTGCAATCAGGGAACTGGAGGAAGAAACTGGCCTGAAGGTAGCCACCATTCATCAGATTGGTGCATACTCCAGAGTTGACCGAGACCCACGAGGTCGAACCATCACTGTGGCATACCTCACCATCATCGATGCGCCTGTTGCTGTTACTGGTCAAGATGATGCTGCAAAAGCGGAGTGGTTTTCAATATCAGATCTTCCACATCTTGCTTTTGACCATGCAGACATCATGGCTGATGCAATAAAATTGTTATAATATTTGTATGCCAATAGTTCTTCGTAAGCCTGTGTTGTCACCGTCCATTGTTCATGGTAACACTTGATGGACTTCACAACAAGGATTAGCTATATTTGCTTCCATCTTATTTCTTGTTGTTACATCATTGATGATTGATGGCTGAAGCCTATGCTGTCTGACTTCGATGATATATCCGCCTGGTCATAAGTGGTGGCCATTCCTGCTATTTGTGGCTGAATAGTGGTTGTCTGCCTCACACATTTTACATCTGCCATCCTATATCTGACATCACTGAATATTGCTCTGCAGGGTAGAGGATAGTACGTAGCTATGCTTACCTGCTGTTGAGTGATATGTTTGCGCATAGTGTCATCTCATTCTCTATGTGTCTGACTTCTCATGTCGCTTCCTGTGAGGCGGCTTACTATTTTTCCTTTGCAAATTTAGCGCAAGCACGTGCCCTGCAAGTACTGGTCGCAGGCTCCCGATTCCTGCAGATAATTTCAGCAGCTTTCCGCATTTTCTTCTTCACGCCAGGTGGTGGCACCCGTTACTGCACCCGTTACTGCACCCAATGAAAAAAGAGAGGTAAAAACCTCTCTTTTGTACACCCGCAGGCGCTCGATCCTATACTGATTATCAGTAACTTACGAATTCGTTTGTTACCAAAACGAAGCGAGTAACAATTGAGGATAAACAACCCTATCTGGTTATTAGATAGTTACGATTGTTTTTGTTACCATTTGGTACTATTTCCGTGCTACAACCGCTTCCGTAAGTAGATTCCATTACCTGCGTCAACATGCTCTTTTCGTATAAGTAGCAGTGTCGGGTATCGCTATACCTGTGCATCGTTTTATCTATGCTAACAAGTCCCGAAGAACTTAGTTAGTTAGTTTGCAACTTTGCAAGTGCAAAGGTAAGCAAAATTATTGTTACTACCAAACTTCGAACCCACTTTTTTTGCTTGTGATTTGACTTTTTGCATGTTACAACATAGTGAGTTAGTTTGTTAGTTTGTTCCGTTAAAATTTGTATCAAACTGTAAAAAACTTAGTAAGATTTAGTTAATGACTTAGTAGGTTTTTGAAAATTAAAATACTCATCCAATTTGACTGGATTCTTTTCTTTTAGTTTTGTATCGTGGTTCAAAATGGATCTATCATGTGGCCCATGATTATTATGTATATAGAGAAAAGAGTAATAGATGAAATTGAGAAAGAGATTAGTATTGCATGAGGGGCAAAAATCACCCCTTCAACTTAGTAAGTTTAGTGTCGGACTTCACTTTAAAAATAAATATGTATAAGGCACAGAAGATAACAAACAGAGCAGCATGGTTTCGCTCAATCAGACCAGGCATCGTGTCAAAGGGAAAATTTGAAGAGCGCAAGGATTTGAAAACAATCTCAGTGCAGTTGGCTGACTTTAATGCCTGCTACGGAGAGAAGCTTGACGTATATGTTCATGCGAAGTATATATCAAAGGAACTTAGTGTTATCCTTGTTGGAGTGACTTACAAACAGAGATTGAAGGAGCTTAAGAATCCTAAATATAAAGATGAATGGCGTAATTTGATTAAGGAATGAGAAAGAAAAAGATAGAAAACAGTGATGACATCATGTCTGTAAGAGAGGCTGCAGAATTCTTCGACATTAAGACTGGAGCTATGTATAAGCGAGCTGAGAGAGGAATTGTGCCGAGCCATAATGTAGGAAGCAGGAAATACTTCCTGAGGAGTGAATTGCTTTCACTCGTTGGAAGTTCATAGATATATCAAACTGGCAAAGTCCTCGCTTTTGTTCTCTGGGAAGAAAGCGAAGCGAGGCATTATTTTATATCCTATGCCGGATAAGTGCAGACAATGTGAGAATGGCAGAGCGTGCATCAATGGGCGTTTCTGCATGAGATATAAATTGTATGTGGAATATTTAAAATTAGAGATTTGTAAAGTAGAGTGAAACAATACGTCATCACTGCAATCAATCGTATGACTGGCGAGCGGGAAGCTATTTCCGCTCCTCGCTCGTATTATAAGAGTCGTAAGTTGTTGCAGCAATGGCAAACGAGAACAAAGGACTGTCAGGAGCCTGCATGGACTGACCTTAAGGTAGAAAGATTTCAGGTATTAGCAAATGGTAGTCTGTGAGGCATTCTGACGGTCCTTTAAATACATAATAACAAGAATAAAACATGGCAAAAGAAAGCAACTTACAAGATCTGATGACTCCGTTCTGGCAGGCGTTGGCGGATGCTAACGATGAGCTGAACGCTTTCATCAATGGCGGTCTGCCGTCTACGACGGAGAAACGGCATAAGGACTTTGTGCGCAAATTTGAGAACATGAAGGACAAGGCCGGCGTGCTGTGCGACCAGATAGAGAAAGAGGTTGAGCTGAGCATTGACCCCATAGAGATTGTTCTACCCTGGAAGTCTGATACTTTTCAGGAAGCATGGCAGGCATGGAAGGACTATCTGGCCGAACAGCATCATAAAACAATGAAGAGCCGTATGGAATATGCAGCGTTGGCCTATCTGAAGAGGATTGCAGATAGCAAAGAAGCTACGGCCATTGAGTACCTGCAGTTTGCGATGGCCAATGGTTATCCCAGGTTCTTCAAGGTGACTACCAAAAGTTATGAACAACCAACTATAGCGGGAGGAGGACGCGGTGATAGTGATTACTGATCAGGAACGAATGGACATGATGGTTGAAGAAGCCGTCAAGAAGCAGAAACAGAAATACAGGGAAGCGTCCAAAGGCCTGGATTTGTGGCATAATCAGGCACTCAGGAAGGATAGCTTCTGGAAGTTGCTGAAATCCTATGCAGAGGCGTTTATGGCTGAGAGAGGTTACTTTCAGCCTTTTGTCGTGGATAATGATAACAGGGAAATCATCACTCAGATGTGGTATTATATCATCGGTTCAGAACAATGTCGCTGGGACATCAACAAAGGCATTTTTATGGGTGGTAAGGTTGGCTGTGGCAAGACCATTCTGATGCATGCCTTCTGTGAGGTCTTGCACTTTATCTCTGGCAGGACGGTAGAGATGATACCAGCTCAGGAACTATGCCAGAAGATTGCAGAGAAAGGTTTTGATAGCTTTGTCTCCAGACCGTTATTCATCGATGAAATTGGACGCGAGACACTAGAGATGAACGCTTTTGGCAACAAGATACATCCCATCAAGGATTTGCTGGCCATGCGCTATAATCGTGGTGCAAGGACGTTCTTTACCTCGAATTTCAAACTTGGCACATTGTCAAGATGGCGTGATGAAAAAGGAACGTTGATAGGATATGGCTCAGACATCGGGGATAGGATAGGGGAAATGGCAACAATCGTGGAAATGCCAGGCGAAAGCAGACGGCCAAATAAGGAGGAGAAAACGCTATGAGTTAGACTGAGCGCAGGCAGCTGACAGCCACAGTCTATAATGAGCATTCGCATACCCGCCTCGATGAGGTTACGGAATGGCTGAATGCCAATTATGTGATTCGCGTCAACCTCCTTGACCGCAGCAAAGTGTCGCTGAGTCCTACTGAGGATTGTACCTTTCATTATGAATATCCAGTAACTGAGGATGACATCCTGATTCATGCTTTCGCTGAGGAAGTAAACATTCCGCGTAGTTTGCTAAAGGCGATACTGGCGAGTCCTAATCACATGCAGTCCTTCAATCCCATCAAGGATTATCTGGACTCGCTGCGGGGGAAATACAAAGGTCCCTCGCAGATTGACATGTTATGTGCCTCGCTGCATTCGCCCAAGGAAACTAAGGAAAGTATAGCCAGAGTAAGTCATCTGCTTCGAAAGTGGCTGATAGCGACAGCTGCCTGTGCCTTGGGAATTCGTCAGAACGACGTTGCCTTAGGACTTGTTGGAGATAAGGCTGGTATTGGTAAGACTTCCTTCTTTGAAATGCTGGTGCCACCCTGCTTGAATGAATACTATCAGGTAGCTCAGAAGGATGAACGCCTATTCTCGATGCCCAATGCTTTCACACAGCGGTTTATCCTGAACTTCGATGAGTTTGCGGCCATCGGCAAACACAACGAAGAGCTGTTCAAGATGTATATGTCGGCCAACGAGATAGAAATCAAGCGACCTGGATCCCGTTACGCTGAGAAGGCTCCGCGTGTGGCTTCCTGCTGCTTTACATCGAATAAGAACCAGCGCATGGGTGGCTTTATCAGCAAGCCAGATGCTGGTCTGATGCGCCGTTTGGCTGTCATCGAAGTTGATTTTATCGATGACAACCGTAAGCGCCTTGATGTGGACCAGCTATGGGCTGAAGCTGTTATGCTGCTCGATGGTAAATACGACCCAGCATGGACGCAGCAGGAATACAGACAGTTCGTGGAAGAGAATCGCCAGTATGTCATCGAGACGAATGCCCTACGCCTTATCCGTATCTACTATCGTAAGCCGGAGGAAGGTGAAGAATGCGAGTTCATGACGGCGATGGAGGTTGTGCTGCAGCTGAAGAGGGAAAAGAAGATTTCCTCAGCTATGCAGCAGGTCAACGAGGTGACTGTCGGCCAGGCACTCACAGCCTTGGGCTACAGATACTATATCAGGCGCTTCCCTGGAAAGTCGCCTTATCACGGTTACGACATCGTGCCACTGTACGATGTTCAGCAGAAAAAGTAGTTTTCTTATGCATGGTTAAATGCTTTCGGACTGTTGGTTTGGGAAAATAGACAGCCCTTTTCACAGAAAAAACAATATTTTTATCAAAAATACAACTTAAAAGTTGTGAGTTTCGAATTTATTTATTAATTTTGCATCGTAAATTATGAGTATGACATTTGAGAAGATCATTGAAGACGGAAGATTGTGGGCAGTGCGCTATGACGGTGAGACCGAAAACGCACTGGATAACTTGTTCGAACAATGGAGTGACGTTGAGTGGCTCCGTAAGTTCTTCAAGGAAAACATGGACGACCTGACATCCTACTTCAAGATTACAGACGTGAATGATGCCATCTGGGACACATTGGAGGACAGCGATTGTCTGCAGTGCCTGATTATGGACATCTCACCTGAAGCAGACCTGGACAAGCTGTTCATGCCGCTGGAGAACTATCGCACGGCTGATATGCTTCTCGGCATGGAGAAAGCCCGTCTGAAGAGAACTGTCCGCCATTCTTCATGGCTGAGGATATACGCCATTAAATTGGCAGACGGCGTTTATATCATCACAGGTGGTGCCATCAAGCTGACACTTCGTATGGATGAACGCGAACACACCAAGGCTGAGTTGGCGAAGATGGAGAAAGTTCGCCGTTATCTGCTGGATGAGAACATCATTGATGACGAAGGTTTTATTGATTACGTAAACACTTTAATATAAAGGAGGTTGATATGAGCGATATTATTAAGAAACTAGAGCAGCATCAGCCTGAAACTCCCTCAAAATGGAGGGAAAAGGCTGAGTTCCGACTTGCGAACAAGTCGTGGCTGCGTTATTCTCAGCACGTCGCCATGATGATGCTCGACAAGATGGAAGAAATCGGGCTGAACCAGCGTGGCCTGGCAGAGCGTATGGGTTGTTCCCAGCAGTATGTGTCGAAGATTCTGAAAGGTCGTGAGAACCTTTCCATTGAGACCATTTGCAAGATTGAAGATGCTCTTCAATTGGAACTGCTGCCAAAGGCCGTTGAGATGGAAATGGCTTAAGGATTTGAAAATTCTTAGAGAACTTAAAAGAAGTCGTGGTCTGAGGATCACGATTTTTTTTGTTTTTCTCTTTTTTATTTTCTGCGTCCACGCAGTATCTATATATAAACTATCCCTCGCTTTCGTGAAATCTTCAAAAAATGAAGATTGATAGTTAAAAACAACGCGCGAAATTTTTCTGAATCCTTTCCCTTTTACTTGCTACGCCTGCTACGAGCTAAGAAAAACTCCACGTCATCCCTTTATCCATCGGCATTGTTGTGTAGCAACTATCTTCCCCAAAAGTACCTCAAACCGCTTGTTTTTCGTAGTTGCTACAAGGTACTACAAAATTCATTCTGCTACATCATTTTTGGCTTGGAATCCCCTATACATCGGCATTCTGGCAATTGTAGCATGTAGCAGGAAGGTATATCGCCACTTTTTTCTTTTTCCCCACATATAGGCTTCATTTCATTGGTTGGCTACATTCTCTATGGCGGGTCATATTGACCTCTCATCTTTTGGTATAGTTCCTGACATCTATATTCCTGCAGTTGGCTTACCCTTTTTTTCCAGATTTCCTATCCGGCTTTTTGGCTTTCTGACATTCTGCATAACGAATTTGCCTGTTTAACGTAATGCCCTCTTGCTGGTGTTCCAGACTTTTCCCGCTGCAAAGTTAAGGCGGGCGTACGCTGCAAGTACCACGCCGTTATGTCTGCAGAAAATTCACAGAAGGCCTTCCTGATTTCCTTGAAATAAGGTGTTCCATAAATTTTCCTGGTCATTCCTTGCATTCCTGTACTTCTTCCCGCTCACTTTCTAAGGCATCGTAAAAAGCCCTACACACAGAGGGCATCACTAGAAGTTAAACAATTAAATTCATAAAGTTATGCAGAACAATATTTCATCAAAGTTTCAAAGCCTCGCTAAGGAGGAGAAAAATTATCTCGGTAAGCTCGCTTTCCAGAAGATGTCAGTTGAGTATTATATGAATGATTGCGAGGATGGTCATCCCGCCGTGTACGTAGGTACATACGCCAAGTACAATGATGGTAGCCTCTTTGGTATGTGGGTTGATTTGGTAAAGTGTGGCGATTGATAGCTTTGACAGCTTCAAGGAGCGCTATATGGGCAAGTGGGATTCAGAGAAGGATTTCGCTGAGCACATCATTGATGAGTGCTACAATCTCGATGACATGATGGGTCATCTGGCATCATACTTCGATTACGATGCATATGCGAGGGATCTCTTCATAGATGATTTCTATTTCACAGATGGTTATGTGTTCAGAAGATAATCTGGACACAAGCCTAATGAAAAGCGGCTCCCGTTTTGAGGAGCCGTTTATTATGTTTGTATTAAGTCTGATTGGGGGATTTCAGTTTTCCTTCACTTTGAAGTTTTTCCAAATCTAAACCAAGATCCTTGATGATTTTCCGTACGACATTCATCTTAATACTGCTGGCATCAGCCTTGTCATAGAGAAGAAGCAGAATCACTACGCCATCTTTTTCGTCTACAAGATAGGTGAATGTAATGACACGGGCACCACCAGACTTACCTCGACCTTTTGAGTCGATTGTAAGACGGATTTTTCTTATGCCAGGAGACAATTCTGTTCCCTGGTATGGATTCTTTAATAGTTCTTTTTGGAAGTCTTGTAAGTCGTCAATGAAGCTACGATGACGCTTTGCCAATCGTTTGGCTTCGGTGTCAAAATAACTAGTCGTTTGAATTTCGAAGCTCATTGATTAAATTATCTAAAGTATTTAACTTACGTTTACCTTCCAGTGATTCCTTGGCTTCCATCAGTGCACCACGCAATTCTGCAGCCAAGTCACGCTTGTTTATAACAATATCGTCCTCAGTTATAGGAACAATACGAAAACTGCCAGCACGTGATTTTACTACCACGTCCTCGCCACTATAGGCAACATCGACATATTTTGCCGTATTTGCCCTAAAATCTCTACCAGTAACAACTACCATATTACTATTAGTTTTATTATCTGGGTGCAAATATACGAATAATTTTTGGATTGTGTACCATTTTGGTGCACAAATTTTCAATAATTCTTTGTTTTTTTATTCCATCATCAAGCCTTAACAGGGAAATCCTTACATACTTTTAGGAATCTCGCCCCTCTATTTATAATCCAAGAGGCCCCGGCTTGCATTGCTGCAGGTCGGGGTCTTGCTGTTTTGAAGTGTAATCACTTTATGATACCTCGATGGCCTTGGTGACTTTCTTCTTCGGTTCGGTCTTCGGCATGATGACGGTCAGGATGCCGTCCTCGACCTTGGCAGAGATCTGATCCTTCACCACATCGTCTGGCAGCACGTAGTTCTGCTCGTTGTTCGAGTAGCTGAACTCGCGGCGCAGATAGTGATGGTGACTGTCCTCGTGCTTGTGTTCCTGTTTGTTCTCAATGGCGATGGTGAGATATCTTCATTGTTTTTGCAATTCAAACAGACAAAGCTTTTGTAGGACAGGCCTTCGTACACTTCTGACAGAGGATACACTCTGTAGCATTCTTGCGACTGCGAGCGTTTTTATTCACCTCGCCCTCCATCGGACATACCTTCAGGCATTTCCCACAACTGATGCACTTGTCCTCATCGCACTTGCTGCGAATAAGGGAGTAATAGCT
>JAEEGH010015619.1_pt1 | contig 16460 bp, 11 predicted proteins | sample 9134181 | NCBI WGS metagenome assembly JAEEGH01 (sample SAMN16246544, study PRJNA631951) | gut metagenome | biome: gut microbiome; feature: rumen; material: DP-attached | host: Bos | place: Iran: Karaj | collected 2018-10
AAAAGTTTCACCGGACGACCCTGATATAGGCGCATGCCTTAAGAAAACAGGAATGACACTCTTGTCAACTGTAGGTGGTGCATCAGGTCCTTTATATGGAACAGCCTATATGGAAGCTGGCAAAGTTCTTATGGGAAAAGAAACTATATCTGCAGAAGATTTAAAGCTTGCTTTAGAAGCTGCAATAGCAGGTATACAAAAGAGAGGTAAAGCGGAAAAAGGTGAAAAGACAATGCTTGATTCCCTTATTCCTGCATATGATATTTACTGTGAAAAGATTGCTTCAGGAGCTTCAATTGGAGATGCCCTTGATGCAGCCTGTGATGCAGCTAATGAAGGAATCGAATTTACTAAGACAATAGCTGCAACAAAGGGCAGAGCAAGTTACCTCGGTGATAGAAGTATTGGACATCAGGATCCTGGTGCTACATCTCTTACATTAACGCTTGAAACAATAAGAGACTTTATAAAGGGGTGATCAGATATGGTTGGACTGGTTATTGTTTCACATAGTTATAAGATAGCAGAAGGAATCAAAGATCTGACAGATCAGGTAGCTCCCACACATAAAGGTATAATTGCTGCAGGCGGAATGGAAGATAAGAGCATTGGTACTGATGCAGTTAGAATTTCAGAAGCTATTAAGCAGGCTGAATCAGGAGATGGAGTAGTTGTATTAGCTGATTTAGGAAGTGGCATAATGTCAGCAGAAACAGCTATGGAGCTTCTTGATGGCGAAGATATAAATGCAAAGCTTGTGGATGCTCCGATTGTAGAAGGTGCTATTGCAGCTGCAGTGACCGCAGCATGTGGAAGCAAATTAGAAGAAGTTATTACAGCGGCAGAGCAGACTAAAGCTGTAAAAAAAATAAACTAAAAGGAAAAAGGAGGCTGGACATGAAGAAACTAATCAATGGGGTAGACAACATCGTTGACGAGATGCTGGATGGCATGATAGCTGCTTATCCACAGTATCTTAAGAGACTTGACGGTTTTGATGTTGTCGTAAGAGCTGGCGGCTCACAGGGCAAGGTTGCTCTGGTTTCAGGCGGTGGCTCAGGACATGAGCCTGCACATGGCGGTTATGTTGGAAAGGGAATGCTGGATGGTGCAATTGCCGGTGCAGTATTTACTTCCCCAACACCTGATCAGGTATTTGAGGCTATCAAAGCTGCTGATGGCGGTAAGGGAGTACTTCTTGTAATCAAGAATTACACTGGCGACGTTATGAACTTTGAAATGGCTGCTGACATGGCCAGGGATGAAGGAATTGAAGTTGATCAGGTAATTACAGCTGATGATGTAGCTGTAGAAAACAGTACCTGGACTACAGGCAGAAGAGGAATCGCTGGAACAATCTTTGTTCACAAGCTTGCTGGTGCCTGCGCAGAAGCTGGCGGAGACCTTGCAACTGTCAAAGGCGTAGCAGAAAAGGTAATTGCTAATGTTCGTTCAATGGGAATGGCTGTTGATGCATGTACAGTTCCTGCAGCTGGAAAACCAAGCTTTGACCTTGCAGAAGATGAGGTTGAGATTGGTATCGGTATCCACGGCGAACCTGGAACACATCGCGAGAAGATCAGCCCTGTTAACGATATAGTAGATAAGCTTCTTGGGAAGATCCTTGCAGAGGGCATCTACAATTCTGGTGATGAAGTAGCTGTTATGGTAAATGGAATGGGCGGAACACCTCTTATGGAGCTCTTTGTTGCTAACAAGCACCTTTCAGAGGAACTGTCCAAGAAGAACATCAAAGTTTACAAGACTCTCGTAGGCAACTACATGACATCTCTAGATATGGAAGGCTTCTCAATAACACTTCTTAAACTTGATGACGAACTTAAAAAGTATCTTGATGCACCTGCAGATACACCTGCATTTGTTCAGGCATAAAATATGCACTGTAATAAAAATATGGCCCCTGGTGAGAGTATTCACCGGGGGCTTTTATTTCCTGATATCTATGGAATTGTCCCTTTTCATGAATATTGCCAATAGATAATCTTTCGGAAGTCCGATTTTTCGGGCTTCCTTTTTTGTACATTGGCAACCTTGATGTAAAAATTTTTCACCCAGCTTGCCATTTATGGTCGATTTTTCATGGAGTTTGCCAATAATAGGAGATTTTACATGAGTTTTGCCAATGATGGGCGAAAATAAATAAACTTTTACACATAAAAGCGTAGATTAAATATCAATATTATGTTAATCTCGATTTATGGGAAAAGAAAAGCACCACCTATTGCAGCATGTTTTGACGGACGCGCAGCAATTTGTGATGCCAGGTTACAGTAGAGTTGCAGCCATCTGACAAATGGCTGTGACCACTTTCTGTACACAAATCGTACCATACCCCAGGTTATTTTTCAATCAAATCTACGTGATATAACAAATATTTAATTGTTATAACGTCTTTTGGGGTATATTCCGTCTTTTCCTGGATAAATAAAAGCTAAAAACAGAATAGAGGAGGTCTTTGTGAAGTATAGGTTTACTGTACCTTTAGAAGAACCAAGAGGCAAATCGTACATGAAGAGCTATCATGTATGCTTCAGCAGAAAGCTAGCACGCAAAATCTCTGCGCTTGGGCAGCTCCAGTTTGACAACCTGTTATGCCTTGAGATGGACCACCGTGTGCTGTGGTACTGCGAAAGGCCGCTGAAGCAGAAATACCATGTTGATGGCAGAGGGATAACAGTCTGCCCGTCGGTCTATGTTGTTTATGCGGATGGAACGGATGCATTCCAGCTTGTCATCTCAAAGCCGGATGAGAGCAAAGCAGTTGATGAATTCAGCCTGTGGGGAGTGAGCGCTAATGAACACATTGAGATCCTTGGTCATAAGGATATCTATAAGGGACCATTCTGGATGCGGAATATATCATATCTGCTTGGAAAGGCCAGACGCGTACATGGTATCGATGCAGGTGCAGATGATGCTTTTCTAAGGTACCTGTCCATAAAAGGCCCCATGACCATAGGCCAGCTCATAACAGCAGGAAGGATCACATCCTCATCAGGATTTGACTATCTGGCAGACCTTTATTTTAGGGGATCCATTTCTTTTACCGGTATTGAGGACAAACAGATCTCGTATAAAACGGAGGTGCATTGTAATGGCGAACAGAAAATTTGACCGCACAGAGCTCATGGATATCAGGGTGATATGGCCGGAGCCTTTGGCGGAAGCAATGTCTGCGGAAAGAAAAGCTCTGTATGAAGCCCGTAAAAGAGCCGTTGACATGTACATAGATGGTGAGACGCTTGAGGAAATCAACAGCAAGACCGGGATAGATAAGAGCCATATCGTCAAATATGTCTCTAAGTGCTGCTCAAGGGACGGAAACGGAAATTTTTCTGGCTATGCAGCCCTCTGCCCTTGGAAAAAGGCAAGAGAAACAGGCGATAAGGAAGGTGTGGCTTCAAACGGAAGATTTTTAAAGCTCCTTAAATGTCATGAGGAACTGATTCCTTTCATAGAGGGGAACTATTTTGGATATGAGAAATATACCCTTGAAAAGAACATGAGCCTTACAAGGCTCCACGGCAGGTTCATATCTGAGTGCCTTAAGATCGGCATAGGGCCTGATGATTATCCCTTAAATACGGCGTCTAAAGGATACCAGGCATTAAGGAGTTATGTAAAATCACTTGAGGCGGGGTGCGTAAAACTTGCGAACAGAAGGACTGATGAGGACTCAGCAAGGAAAGCCGCCAGTACCGGATATGGTGAGAATTACAGCCCGGCTCCCGTTGTTCCTTTTTCCTGCGGACAGATAGACGGGCATAAGATCGATCTTTTATATATCACTCAGATAGAGCTGGATGATGGAACAGAAGTGAAGGATGTGTGTGAAAGATGCTGGTTTCTGCCGGTTATAGACGTGGCAACCAGATGTATCGTCGGCTATCACATGAGCCAGGAGACAAATTATAACCAGCACGACATTTGTAAAGCTGTAAAAAACACAATCCTCCCGCACAGGAAGATGAATTATACCCTTAAAGGCCTTGAAAATAAGGATATGGACGGATTCCCATCGTCAAGATATCCGGAGCTAGAGTATGCCATGTTTGATGAGATCATGCTTGATAATGCAAAGTCTCATCTTACTGATCATGTAATGGACACATTTACTGAAAAGCTGGGAATAACATTAAACTATGGAGCAGTTTCAACGCCTGAGACCCGGGGTATAGTCGAGAGATTTTTTAGGACCATTGAAATAAAAGGGTTTCATACACTTCCCGGGACAACCGGCAGTAATAGCAGGGATATCAAGGGACGGGATGCCAGGAAACAGGCGATAAAATATGGCATCACATTTGATGAAGTATGCCAGATCATGGAATACCTCATCTGTGAGTATAACAATACTCCCCATAGTGCGCTCCTTAACAGGACCCCGCTGGAGATAATGGGAGAGCGTCTGGAACAGGGGATGCTGCCCCATATAGCTTCGGATATGGAAAAGAAGGAAGTTGACAGGATGCTCTTTTTAGATAAAGAGGTTATTGTACGCGGCAGCATAAAGAGCGGAAAGAGGCCCCATATAAACTATCTTGGTGCCAGATACCGTGGAGATATTTTGTCCGTGAACTATGAGTTTCTGGGGAAAAAGCTGTTTCTTAAGATCGATCCCGATGACATATCCAGCATTGAGGCATATAGCGAAGACGGTGATTATATCGAAAAGATACGGGCCGTAGGAGAGTACGGACATAAGAAACACTCAATCGTCACCAGAAAACTGGCCATAAAGTATGCAAACGCAAATAAGAAAGAGCATTCGGACTTTGAGACCCCTCTGGCTGATCTGGAACAGAGCCTTAAACAGAGGGCAGCAAAGAGCAAGAAAGCCAGAACAAGAGTCGATATAATCCAGCGGGAGCAGGATGCCAAAAGGAAAGGCCCAGGCAGTAAAAAGAAAGCAGAGCTTATACCTATAGATCCAAAGACCAGGGAAAAAGACAGGGCTCTCGATCCAAAAGTACATGACATGACTTCAGAAGAAACCTGGATACATATGCTAAGCAACAAGAAGAGGAGGTCCCTATGATAACCGAGAGTATCTATGAAGACCAGCAGGCCATCACAGCTGCGGCAACAATTTCCTACATGCAGTCTGCAAGCTTCCATATAGCAACGAACAGTATCTTTGAACTTTTGTATAAGATCAATGGATGGCTCTTATCTGGTGTGTGTGGAGCAATGATCTATGGCAGGTCACGAATAGGAAAGACATCAGCCATTGCATATATTGTGGATGCTCTCCACGTAAGATACGGCAAGGAATTCCCAATAATCGTATGGTCACTTACAGAACATGGCACCAAGGCTACTGATAAAGCATTCTATGCCGGTATACTCAACGTTCTTGGGATAGATATCGGGAAATATAACCGCATAACTGCACTGGAGCTTAAGATAAGGGTCATCAATTACATTGCAATAAAGGCTGCAGAAACACCATTCTATAAGGCGGTACTTATCATTGATGAGGCATATAAGCTGGATAGCGATGAGTATTACTGGCTGATGGATATATACAACACCTTGCGTCTTCAGCATCAGGTACAGCTGTCGATCTTTTTTGTTGGCACACCTCAGGAGATGCTTAGCACAAAGAATGCCTTCATCCTTCAGAAAAAGAACCAGATAGTAGAGCGGTTCTTCCTCAACGAGTATAAGTTCTGCGGTATAAGAAACTGCGAAGAACTGTCATACTGTCTTGCGGAATTGGATAAGATCAAGATCCACGAAGCACTCCCTATTGACAGCAACGTAGGGCTTGTGGAGTTCTTTTTCCCATATGCATATGCTGACAAAAAGGCAACATTCCTTAGTATAGCAGGAGACTACTGGGATGCATTCAATGAGGTGAAGATCAAATATTCTATCAGCGTTGAGGACATACCTATGCAGTATTTCATGCAGTCGTTCCTGCAATGCCTTATATCATACGGGACAGGCGGTATAGGTCCACAGTATTTTCTCAGGAAGAAAGATATTGAACAGGCAATAGAAGCCACAGGATATGGGAGGATAAGTTCAAATGAGTAATATGACCATGATAAAAGATATTCCGGATCCGGCAGGTAAGCCTAAATACATGTGGAAGAAAGAATGGGTGAGACCGCATGAATCCCTGTGGTCAGTTATGAGAAATTTCAGGATAGTAAACGGCCAATGCAGCTACAAAGAAGCTCTGAATCTTCTGGACATTGGCCCACTTACATCCAGAAAGCAGGATTTCCAGCCAGATAGTGAGTATGTCATCTATTCCAGATATACTATTAAAGATAACTGGAGAGACAATATAAACACGATGCTTCTGCCAGAGGATTATCACGCAGATATGGCTCCATTATCAAAACTTATGAAATATGCGCCAAGGCTTATTACACGGAAATTCTTTTATTGCCCGGAATGTATGAAATCAGGCTATCACTCATATCTGCATCAATTGTCAGGAATAAGCAGATGTCCGTTCCATCGTGAAGAAAAACTGATCATGGACTATCGCCAAACATATATATGGGGAGAAGATGAGCGTTTTAATTATGATTTTAAAGATGGGGTGTATCTAGAGCGTATCGTCACCATGTCTGTTGGATATGAACTTACTAATGAAAAAAGTCTAGAAGCAGGCCAGCTTCCAACACACTGGAAAATGTCGTCGAAATTATATGAGGAGATGGGCAGCATCAAGATTTATGATGAATATGAGAGCTTGGTAGCCGCATCTTCTTCGTCACCATTTATTAATTCAGACATATCCGGAGGACGATTCTTTATTGAGGGTGCCCGACAAAAGCCATTTGTAGCCATCTATGAAAGGCAGTCCGCTGACTTACAATCCTGGAGCAATCTGATAAATGAGTGTGATCTTTATGGGATAAAAACTGATGACATTGAGTACAATGTCAGGTATCGGTTTGATCATTACAGAGTATTAGAAAACCTGATACTTTACACCATTGCCAGAAGATTTATTGAAGGGATGACGCTTGATGAAGTAAGAAGATCCGAGGGGTTTTTGATAATGGGAGGTAAGATACTAAAGGCCATCAGTAAGGATGCCAAAGTTATGTTCCTGTGGGATTATATTGGCTGCGAACACCTTCATGGATTTTTGTCCATGAGAAGCTTTGATGACTTCAATGTTGAAGATAATAAATATGCTTTGGAAAAAAGGTACTGCGCTCAGAACCTCCTGTCACCATCCTTTATTCGTAAATATGGATTAGCAGCCGCCATGCACATATTGGAAGATCATTTCAAATTCTGTTATTTCACGTTTTTCAGGAATTTGTCCTATGAATTGAAATGGAATAGAAACGGAGTCGGAATGAAGGATGAACTTGAACTATTCCAGGTTCCAACATATCTCACCGAAGAAAAGGCTGGACAGATTTACATTTACAAAGAAGAGTGATATTTTGAAAAGCAGCCGTACTGTCTGAAATGAGGCTATCACTGAGTGATAGCCTCGTTTTGCGTTAATTATTATTCTTCTTCGTCGTCTTCCTTTTTCTTCTTTGAAGATGCCAGTATGCCGAGAGCAGTAGCAGATGCGCCCATGATCATGAGTGTTGCATATAACGGGCTGTGTGCCATGTCGCCGGTTCTGCCTCTTCTTGCACCTAATACTGCCGGGCCTGAAGGTGTTGCCTGTGCTCTTCTTGCACCGAGTACCTGGGCTACTTCCCGTGCTACAGGTGAAACGTCATCGATAACGATCACCGGTATAGGTGTTGGAGTATCCGGTGTATCCGGAGGTGTCTCAGGTGGAGTATCCGGTGTATCCGGAGGTGTCTCCGGCGGAGTATCAGGAGTATCCGGAGGAAGCTCGTTGGTCCGAGTCTCTGTCCAGGTACCGGTTGTACTCTTCTTTGAATACCTGCTTATCTTGATTGAGAATGTCCTGTCAAGTGTAGTCTGAGTTGTGGTCTTTTCTGTCTTGATAAGGGTTGCCGTACCTGTCTCAGTCTTAACCTCGCGTTCTGCAACCAAAATCTTGGTTGGAGCTAGCGTGTCAGCGGTTACTTCGTACTTGGTAACTTCCTTTGATGCTGTTACATCCTTTAAGTCAACTGTATCGCTGGCGGTAAGTTTATAAGTTGTTGCTTCCTTACTGCCTGAAATTATCTCACTGTAGACATTTTTTTCGGCGGAAACCGTAAAGGTTCTGGTCCCCATATCTGCAGTTACGTAGTAGGTCGATGTTGAATTTAATTCTGTCTGGCGTGTGTCAACATAGTAAACACTGATACCCTGTTCAACTTTGTGGCCTTCTGCATAACCTGCAATTGTGTCGCATACGATTGTTCCAGCGAAATTTGAACTATTAAGCGTAACAGTTGAAGTAGGCGCAAGTAAGTTTCCAAAAGTTTTTTCGCCACGGTATTTAACGTCTGAGACGTCAGTAACAAATGTTACATTGGTATTAACTACTTTACCGTTACCTGTATCAAAAGGTTGAAAACCATAATCTGTAGTAACAGGAACATAAGCTGTACCTGTAGTTGAGGTCAGAATAATAGTTACATCCTTTTGAGGAGCGACATAAATTCTACTTTGAATAGAAGCATCTACATAGTAAGTTCCAGATTCTGTTATTTCATACTTTTTATCTCCAAAATCACCACCACGAGTAACCGGATTTAAGTAACCGTTGTTGTCGTTTTCGGCAGCATTTAAAGTATCTGTCATTTGAGTGATATACGCTGTAAAGTCAGGATCATAAACTTCGGAAAAATTCACGCAACGGGCAGGATCATTTTGATTGTTGGGATCAACATTGTTATCGATCCGATGCATATCGCCAATAATATAGCTGCCTTCCTGATGCTGATCTCCTCCCCATGGTGTAGAAATACTGCCGGATTCTGCAATAATGGTATAGGTTTCTTTGTACAACTGATAGTATGTTTTAGTACCATTTCCGTTGTCTTCGACATAGAGCGTTTTACCGTTTTCGTTTACTGTAGGTAGTTTGCTGATTCTGTCATATTCTGCTTTATCAGTTAGAGAGAATCCATCAAAGTTTTCTAAGACTCTACCATCTGAAGATGTTGTTACTGTATGAACTGTAGCATTTGCATACCCATTACCAAGACTATTTTTATGTTGTTCTGCAGCGCTTAGGCTGGTAAATGTACCTGAAGTGTAACTACCGGTTTTTTCAAAGTTTTCAGTAGGGTTAAAATAGTTGGCAACACTATATTTATTGTCACGAAGAAAGTTAATTAGTGGCCAAGCATCATCCCGATTTTCATAGCTTGCTTGTACAGATACTGTATACGAACCATCCGTATTTTTGGTTTTAGTTGCAGTGACATGAGAATCGTTTCGCTCATTTATTGCAGCTATCGCACTGTCTGCATCAGCCTCTGAGGTGTATTCGCGAGAAAGCGTATAATCGCTATGTGCATTGGCATATTCCTGAGCTGCTTCTGCAGATGTAAAGGTTTGTGGTGTCAGGGTGTCAGCAGTACCTGGGGTGGAGGCTACTGTAGCATTATCAAAGCCTTTGCCTATTAGCGCTTCTTTGATTTGATTGGCTGTTGTGCTGTCAGTGAAAGATTTCTCAATTGATATGGTATAGGTTCCATTTCCGGTTCCGTCTTCATTTTTATTTTCAACAATTTTAATATCATTTTCACTTAAGCCTAAGGCTTCATTTGAGAGTAGGTCAGCCTTTATACTGTTTGCTTCAGTCTCAGAAGCTGTTTTATTGGTTGTGATACTGACGTTTGCTTCAGCATACCCCTGGTTGTCAACCAGATCTTTTGCCAAGTTCTGCGCAGCAGTAGGAGTTAAACCTGTGTAATCTGAAGTATTTGGTGTTGTTACAGTGTTTGTTATTGGAGTGACTGTAGCATTCGAATAGTGGGCCGTATCATTGTTGAGCTCAGCAGCTCTTGCATCTGCCTCTGCCTTAGTATTGTAGGTTTCTTTTTCTATTGCTCCATTTACATATGTTCCAGTACCATCTTTGAGGCTGAAATCGGTGTAGCCAATTGCTGTGAGATCGTTTATTTTAGTTTTCAGGGCATCGTTATCATCGGTAATACTATTAACCTGATACTCATCAAATACCTCCAGTTCTTGTTTTGCTGTACCGGTCTGACTAATTGTAGCGCCATCAAGTATTTTTGCTTTAAGATCCGGATCGTTCACAGTAACGTCTTGACCATTAGAGTCTTTGTAGGTAATCACTGTTTCATCGCCTACTTTGGAAATATTGAAGTTAGTATTATATCCTAATGAATCAGGACCTAATTTGTTTAATTCTTCAGCACTTACATCATTACCATTAAGGGAATAAGTGGTTGACGATTCAACTACATTTTTTTCAGCAGAATCGGCAATAAGATCAGTAAGCTCTTTTGAAAGGTTTAATTCCTCGCCATCAGCACTGACAACAGATTCACCATTTGTTGTCTCTACAACCAAAGTAGTCCCATCGGCAACGCCAGCTAATTCCATAGCCTGAGCCTGGTTTAATGCTGTTGGATTCTCATCATTACCATTATCAAGAAAGGTATTATCGCTTACCTGATCAAGATTGATCCCTTCATTCTCTGTGTTGTTATGAGATTGCTCTTGTACTTCGTTGATGACTGCATGTGCAAGATCTTCGTTTGTAGTGGCGATAATTGTAGTAGATTTTGTCTCGGTTGTAGATACCGGTTCTACATAAGAGCCCTCAGTAGTAATGACAGTATTCCCGTTCTCATCTGTAGATTTGGTTTCGGTCGCATTTTCATAATCTTTAGTTAATGAATCAGGATCGGCATCTGTAACGGTGACAGTTTCTGTTGTTGTTGCAACTGCATCAGATACACCATTGTCATCTTCATGTGTTTCAGTGTAAGTATTTTCTACAGTTGTCTCTGTTCCGGATCCGGTTTCCTCAACAACAGGGTCTGAAGAAGTGTCAGGCTCTGACGGGAGGTCAACGAGATCTTTTGCCTCTTCCTCATAGTTGTTTTCAGATTCATTTTCTGCCGGGGTTTCCGGAGTAGCTGAATCATTGGTTGTTTCTTCAGCCTCAACAACCATACTATTCCCGATGAACATCAAAGTTCCGGTCATAAAGCATAATATACCTTCTCTTATGCACTTGGGTATACTGTTATCACGCTTCATTGCATTAACCTCCTCAATTGAAAACCCGTTTATTGAAACATAAATTAACTAACTAATTTATCTTTGTAATAATTATTGTACTCATATGCTATCGTACAAATCATCATATTTAGCCCGAAAATTGTTTATTAAGATTGTTTTATGATGTTTTCAGAAAGTTTATAATTTGTTTATAAAGTATCTATATTGAGTTTATGAAGAGGGGGGTGACAGTTCATCCGATAAAAGTGGACAGTTGAAAGTTGAGCAGACCTGATCTTAGGACAGCTGTTTATTGAACCAAAAAGCACAGTAATAAAAGTAAAATCCTTATTGGTGTACACCATAAGAGTACAAAAAGGGAAACAGAGGAATATTGGAAAGATTAAAGATTGCGATTGGTGATTGTTGGATAAGTTTTTGAGCCTTAGTATGCCTTGAAATTGCAGGCTAAAAATTTTATTTCTTGTATATTGATATCACTGCTTCAAAATTGTATATTGTAATTGCCAGATGGACGTTATTCATCTTTGCGGAGGTAAGGAGCTTCTCCCACTGGTTCTGACAGTGTAAAAACTCGAACTCCGAGATGGCTTAATGTAGCGCGTGTCGCTATCAGGAGACCATCAAAACCTCTGACGGATAGGTTAATTCGTGCTGTAAGGCAAGATGAAGGGCATCTTTAAAATCAGAAAAATAAAGCAAAAGTAAGTCCGATTGGTTTTCCCAATCGGGCTTTTGATTTTTCAAGAAAAGCAGCGGCGTTATCTTTTCGTTCTGTGCTCTTTTTTCATTTCATACATTCTTTTATCGGCAAGCTCTATCAAAGATAATAAAGAGTTTGTTTCTGAATAGGTCGCATGCCCAATGGAAGCTTTGGTTACAATTTTAGCATCATCGATTTTCCTGGGACTGTCTATGGCTTTTAAGAGTCTCTTTTCAATCACTTCGATTTCATCGGTAGACTGGAGCTGATGAAGGACAACGAACTCATCCCCACCATATCTGAACAGCACACAGTTTTCTGCTGCAGCCATGGAAAGAGCTTTGGATACGGCAATGATAGCCATGTTACCGTATTCATGACCAAATTCATCATTAATCTTTTTAAAATCATCAAGATCGATCATATATAAAACAAAATCTGTCTTGTTGGTCTTATACTGCTCCTCGTATTGAAGAACAACATCATTGTATGCTCTGCGGTTAAAAACTCCTGTAAGGTCATCTGTCTGTGAAAGATAGGAAAGCCGCTGTCTTTCCTCAACTTCATCGGTTATATCCATAAAGTATCCGACAAGGCCGATAATTTCCCCGTTATCATAAAGAGGAGACTTGGAAGCCCTGATTTTTCTGATCTTTCCCTGAACTATACATTGGCCTAAGACATTCTTAATGGAATCGCCGTTGCTTATTACCCTAAGTTCATCTCTTTTAAAAGGCTCCGGGTCTATGTGCCAGCCCATATCCTCATCAGTATTGCCTATAAGCTCCGAGACGGATCCGAGTCCATAGTAATCAAGGAACATCTTATTTGCACCAAGAAAACGCCTGTCTTTGTCTTTCCAGAAAACACCGGCAGGAATCAGATTAAGAATATTTTCAAATAAGGTTTTGTCAGTAATGGCACTCATATGTTCAGTTTCCCCGTAAAATAGGGCACAATCTATAAAAAATGATTGGCCGCTATTTCTTATGTTCTTTCGGCATGCATTCTCTTTTTGTTTTCATACATGTTGTTATCTGCACGCTTAAAGACGTTTATTGCACCTACATCTTTATCACTGTCATACGTGGCATAACCAATCGCAGCTGAAACTGCCTCCCAGGGAGATAGACCCTTGTTGTTTGCCAGGTCCGAGAGCTCTTGGTTGAACTTATCTATTAGAGAATCAATATTTTCAAGGTTCCGTATAGGCCTGACTATCCGCTTGTTATACCATCTGTTGAGCGCTAAAACAAGAAGCAGACCAGCTATAAGTGCAACTATGAATGTCGCAAGTGCATATGTATAGGCTGCTTTATAAATGTCATCAATAAGGATATCCCCACAGATTACAGCAATGGGCTCCCCTTTTGAATTTATCAGAGGACGGATTGCGGTATATATCTTCCCAAAGTCAGTATCATTTCTAAAGTAAGTGACAGTTGTATCCGTGTCCATACGCTGCAGGTACTCAAGGGCGACATCCCTTGGATAGGCATCACCGGCATAGTTCTGATATCTGTTTATCATATCCCTCCTGTAAATATCAAAGCACAAAGTGCCCACGGAAAGAGATATGAATATAACAATGATTACGCTGATGCGGATAAGTGATTTCTGCAGGGAATTATTTGCTTTTTGACCTGACATAGACGTGTCTCCTGTGTACAGATAATACACCACTCTATTTTAAATTGTAATGTAAAGAAGGCAGCTGACTCAAATAAAAACTTTATAAACAAAAAAGCGTGTGTTTTATGTTTACAGAAAGTTAATAGATTACGATGCATATTTAATGTTACTATATTAATGTAGAAGATTGCCTCGTTTTTAAGATTGCAAAGTAACGATTGCAATATTTATATATGTGAACAAGTTCAAAAAAAGGTTCAAAAAATTTGTGATTTGGAGTTGACAAGGTATGCCAAGATCGAATATTGTTGACCAGACCAGACCAGACCAGACCAGACCAGACCAGACCAGACCAGTTAGGATCGCTATGTCAAAAATAGGAATAATGTTTAGATTGCTCATAGAAAGCATTTCTTTGACGTGCTTTTCTATGGGTATTTTTATTGTATGACAAGGTCGCAATAGAGATAACCAAAAGCCAGAATGAAAGTGATTTTGATATTTTAAAGGAAATATTCCAAACCGATACCGATAGAGGGTTATCTGAATTTTTGATAAAAGAGCAGATGGTAGTGTGATTGCAGATACTCAAGGCTGATAGAAAGTTGTACTAAGGGCAGAAATACAAGATATTCTGAGCATTGTGGAGAGTAGGGGATGGTCAGACGCGCATTTATAATTGTATATGCTTTTTTGATCATCACATTATTATTATGTGGTGTTATTTCCTTCCGCTCAAAAAAGGCTATAGGAAGATCAGTGAGCATTTTCTGCCTGTCTCTTATTCCCCCTGTGCTCGGAAATATGATAATAATAGGAGCCACCACCGCTTTACCTGCTCTTATAGGCTGCTATGTATATTACCTTGGCATGGATCTGATCATGCAGACATTTATAATGTTCACTAACAGTTACTGCTATGCCCCGAAGGAAATGGCTACAGAAAGGCATCAGGTTCCTTCCTGGATAAGCTTCTTTCTTTTGTTTGATGTTATCCAGATGCTGATGAACCCTTTTTTAGGTCATGCCTTTGTATTGCGAGAGATTGAGGTTTACGGAGCACCATATTTTATCATGGAGCCTTTGATCGGACAGACGTTTCACAGAATAGTATGTTATGGGGCATTATTATTTATAATGTTTGTCTTTGTTTCCCGGACTATAAAGGTTCCAAAGATCTATAAAGAAAGATATGCGGTCATACTTATCAGTATGATCATAGGAACACTATGGCAGACATTTTATATCTTTTCCAGAACACCAATAGACCGGTCAATGATTGGATTTGCAGTATTCGGGATCCTGATCTTTTATTTTTCCATATACTACAGGCCTGTAAGACTTTTGGACAGTATACTTGCAAGGATGGCTTCCAGTACAAAGGAAGGAGTATTTCTCTATGGACCTGAAGGACGCTGCCTTTGGGTCAATAGTTATGGCCTGGAGCTGACGAAAGCCCCTTTAGATGATTTTGAACATGCCGCACGTGTGATTGTAGACTTTTTTGGAGATGTGTTGTCTGTACAAGGGGATATAGAATACGAACGATCCATTGTCAGCGGTATTGACGAACAGTTTTTTACTGTCACAAAAGGAGATTTTTTTGACGATAATCAGAAGTTACTTGGAACATTTCTACGTATAAAAGACGTCACGGAAGAGAAAATGAGGCTTGACAGAGAGCTATTCATGGCCAACCATGATGCTCTGACCAAAGTCTATAACCGGGAATACTGTTTGAAAATGATATCCGATAAACTGAGACAACATTCACTTAGCGACTATTACATAGCAGCCATAAACCTCTGTGATTTTAAAGTGTTTAATGATGTTTTTGGCCGTGACTTTGGGGACGCAGCACTCATTCAGGTAGCTGAATGGATGAAAAAGTATTCTGATGAAAACTGCATATATGGTCGTCTAGGTGTAGACATGTTTGGGTCTTTTCTCCCCAAAGCCATGTTTGAGCAGGCCATTGTGGAAAAAGATCTTATGGACTTTTCAGTCAAATGGGGCGATGCTGAACATCATTTGGTAGTTCATGTTGGATTCTGTTCTGTAGATGAAGGGGATGAGGATGTTTCCGTTCTGTTTGACAGAGCAATGATGGCACTGGACTCCATCAGGGATAATTATAAAAAGCACGTTGCCTTCTTTGATTCCAAGATCCGGGATAAGATGCTCTGGAACAAGGAAATCTCAGGAGAGTTACAAACGGCGATCGATAAAGGCCAGATCTGTCCCTATTTTCAGCCTATTGCGGATAGAGATGGGAAGATAGTTGGAGCTGAGGCATTGGCAAGATGGATACATCCTGTCTATGGTTTTATGTCACCGGCAGAGTTCATTCCTCTGTTCGAAGAAAACGGCATGATAGCAGATCTTGACCGGCACATATGGAAATCTGCATGTAAGACTTTGGCAGACTGGGAAAAGAAATATCCGGATCTTTTCATTTCCGTAAATGTGTCCCCTAAAGATTTCTTCATGTCAGATGTACTGTCAGATATCATGAGTTATGTTTTGGAATATGACATTGATCACGGAAAACTCAGGATAGAAGTAACAGAGACCAGTATGATGCGTGATACTGATGACAGGATAAAGGTGCTGGAGGAATTCAGAAAGCAAGGCTTTATTGTTGAGATGGATGATTTTGGAAGTGGATATTCCTCACTCAACATGTTAAAAGATATGCCTGTTGATGTACTAAAGATTGATATGAAATTTCTCAGTAAGACCAGCGATGAACGCAAAGCTGATATCATAGTCAAGAATGTCATAAGGCTTTCAGAAGACCTCGATATCACTTCTCTTGCCGAAGGTGTGGAGACTGAAAAACACTTTAATAAGCTTAATGATTTTGGCTGCACGCTGTTCCAGGGTTATTACTTTTCAAAGCCTCTGCCTTTAGAAGAATTTGAGGCAATGCTCAAGGAATAAATATTGCTCTCCAGGGAGTGTTTCAGGCAATGGAAGCAGAGGT
>JAEEGH010015624.1_pt1 | contig 16456 bp, 12 predicted proteins | sample 9134181 | NCBI WGS metagenome assembly JAEEGH01 (sample SAMN16246544, study PRJNA631951) | gut metagenome | biome: gut microbiome; feature: rumen; material: DP-attached | host: Bos | place: Iran: Karaj | collected 2018-10
CTTATTGATCATATCCAGCAAGCGGGCTTCTCTGCTGATGGTCTCATTGTCAACCTTGGCGGCTACAGCCACACTTCTGTTGCCCTGCGTGACGCCCTCCTCGCTGTCCCTGCCCCCAAAGTCGAAGTCCATATCTCCAACATTTTCGCCCGCGAGGACTACCGTCACCACTCACTCATCACCTCCGCCTGCCGTGGCATGATTTCTGGCCTCGGCCTCAAAGGCTACGAGTTGGCACTCCGTGCTCTCCTCTAAAGAATGTTCTCATATCAGGTCTAAAAATGGAGGCAAAAACAGGTCTGGAGAAGACTGTTTTTGCTCTGTTTCTAAGTGCTTGATCCTTAATACCAACTCCATATCAAGTCCGACTGAAGTCCGAGTCAACTCCGACTCATCTCCGACCGCGGTCGGAGATGAGTCGGAGTTGACTCGGTGATAGTACGCATAAAATATTTGTAATTATTCAAGAATTTATATATCTTTGCAGATGTACTGTTTCTGTGGAAATTGTATGTAAGGTGTTGTGTTTGTAATGGTTGTGTGCGAAAAATATTGGGAAATGAATTAAAAAACAATATAGTTATGGCAAAGATTGACAAACTTATCTCCAAAGGGAACTACAATTGGAAGTTCAGCACAGTTGGCGGCGTGACGCGCGTCAATATCGAGACGGGCGCCGATGTGGCCCACCTCAACGAGCTGGACCAAAAACTGTGGACCGTGTTGAGCTGTCCTGTGAAAGGTCTCGAATTCGACGAGAAGACCCTCGCACTGCTCGACTCCAACAACGACGGCCGCATCCGTGTGGGCGAGGTGGTGTCCGCCTCGCAATGGCTCACCAAGGTGCTGAAGGACATGAACTACCTGCTCGAGGGCAAGGATACCATTGACTTTGCCCAGGTGAAGGACGATACCGATGAGGGCAAAGAGGTGTTGGCTTCGGCTCAGCTCATCCTCAAACAGCTGTCGCAGGACAAGCAGGGCATCTCGCTGGCCGATGTCGACGAGTATATGGCTGGATATGAGGAGAAATGCAAGGCCGAGTATACCGCCGCCAACCCCGATCCCTTCGAGCCCCCCTATGGCGACAAGAGCGACGATGCTGAGGCCGCTGTCAACGCCTTGCGTGCCAAAGTGGCCGACTATTTCATGCGCTGCAAGCTCGTCCAGTTTGACGAGGCGGCCACCGCAGCCCTCGATGTGCAGGTGGAAAAGATTGCCGCTATCAGCGACAGCAACCTTGCCGACAATGCTGCCGAGATCTCCAACTATCCCTTGGCTCGTCCCGTCAAGGAGGCCACGTTGCCCCTCAAGGGTGGCATCAACCCCGCCTGGCAGGCCGCTTTTGCCACGTTGAAAGGGTTGGTTCTGGATGCCGATTTTGCCGGGAAGGAGAGTATTACAGAGGAGGAATGGAACACCGTTTTGGCCAAGGTCGACGCCTATTCCGCCTGGAAGGCTGCCGGAGAGACCGCCATGAATGAGGCTGTGGCCGAGATGCTGAAGACTCACGGCGCCGCCATCGAGCCTGTGGAGAAGCTGCTGCGCCTCTGTCGCGATTTCTTCAAGCTGCTGCGCAACTTTGTGGTCTTCAAAGACTTCTATAATCGCACTCCCGGAACGGAAGCCATCTTCCAGGCGGGTGTGCTCTATATCGACCAGCGGAGCTGCGAGCTCTGCGTGAAGGTGAGCGATATGCCCAAACACCTGGCCACCGCCGGCAAGAGCGGCCTCTACCTGCTCTACTGCCATTGCGTCAGCAAGGTGCTGGGCAAGGAGATGGACATTGCCGTTGCGTTGACCGACGGCGACGTGAAGGACCTCCACGAGGGCAAGAACGCCGTCTTCTACGACCGCGCCGGCAACGACTGGGACGCCACCATCACCAAGATTATCGACAACCCCATCTCCATCCGTCAGGCCTTCTGGAGCCCCTACCGCAAGTTTGGCAACTGGGTGACCGAGAAGATCAACAAGAACGCCCAGGAGAAAGAGGCCAAGCAGTTTGAGAACATGACGGCTAAAGCCGACGAGACGAGTGCCAATATCACTACCAAGCAGGACGAGGCCGCCGCCGCTGCCGCCAAGACGGAGGAGAAGAAGGCCCAGATGTTCGACATCGCCAAGTTTGCCGGTATCTTTGCCGCCATCGGCCTGGCTCTCGGCGCCATCGGCGCTGCCCTGGCCACTCTGGGCGGTTTTGTCACCGACAAGTGGTACAACATCATCCTGCTCATCGCCGCCGTTGTCATCTTTATCTCTGGCCCGTCGATGCTGCTTGCCTGGCTGAAGCTGCGCAAGCGCAATATCGGCCCCCTGCTGAACGCCAACGGCTGGGCCATCAACTCGATGGTGAAAATCAACACCACCTTCGGCCAGACGCTGACGGCCATGGCCAAGTATCCCAAGGTGGTGGGCAAAGACCCGCTGGCCGACAAGAAGATGGCCTGGTGGAAGAAATGCCTCATCTGGCTCGTCATCCTCGCCGCCCTGTTCGTCCTCGGCTTCAAGCTGACGCAGCACCGCTGGGTATGGGAACCCAAGCCCGTCGAGGTGGAAGAGGTGGTCGCCGAGGAGGTGATAGCCGAAGAGGCCGCCGCAGTCGAGGAGACCCCTGTGGCTGCGGAAGAGGCTGCCGAAGAAGCTCCAGTGGAAGAAGTTGCCCACGAATGAAACGTTTAGCCCTTGCTTTCATATTGATGCTTACGGCTATAGCACAATCACAAGAGACACAACAACAGTTCTCCACGTTCACCGCCGCATGGTGGAACGTGGAGAACCTCTTTGATACACGCGACGACCCGAAGACCAACGACGACGAGTTCACACCCGAAGGAGACAGGCACTGGACGCGCAGAAGGTTGAACAAGAAAATCAACGGCATCTACAAGACCCTCGCCATGATGGACCTCCCCGATGTCGTTGGACTCGGTGAGGTGGAAAACAAGTATGTGCTGCGCGAACTCTGCCAGGGCACCCCGCTGGCACAGGTGCCGTATCGCTACGTACACTACGACTCTCCCGACCGCCGTGGCATCGATGTAGCCCTCATCTACCGCACCGACCGCTTCACCGTCACCGCCTCGCGTACCGTCAATGTCAGCGACAGCATCGAAGGCTTCTTTACCCGCGATATTCTTGTCGTCGAAGGTGTTACCGCCACTGGCGACAGTGTCTGCGTCGTGGTCAACCACTGGCCTTCCAAGCGCGGCGGCGAGGAGGCCGACGCCCGTCGGCTGCAGATAGCACAAACCCTGCGTGCGCTGATGCTCGAACTCCACACCAAGCATCCCACCGCCGCCGTCATCGCCATGGGCGACATGAACTCCATGGCCGACGAGGAGGCCATCGCCAAGGGCATGGGCTTTGTGGGCGACACCGTCAGCCCCGACGGCATCCGCCTGCTCACCCAACGACTCCCCAGCGACCTCGGCAGCCACAAATACCAGGGCGAGTGGCGCTACATAGACCATTTTTTCTTCCTGGCCGACGAGCAATGGCAGGTCAAGAAGCTGAAACTGTTGCGCTTCGACCACCTTCTCACAGACGACGGTAACCGCCCCGGCCAGCGTCCCAAGCGCACCTACCAGGGTCCGCGCTACGAGGCCGGCCTCTCCGACCATCTGCCGCTGTTGCTCCGTCTGTGGCACCAAACACAATTATAACTCTGTCTTCTGCAACTGCCTGAGAACTAATTTCGTATAAAATCCGAACAAAAAAGCCGCGAACCTCGTTGTTCGCGGCTTTTTTCTTGTTTTGTAAATAAAAGCAAATCAGCACCTGAGAGCCATCAACTCTTACTCCCCTCTTACTCCTCTCTTACTCTTCCCTTAACCCTCCCTTCTCCGAGTAAGAGTTGGGAAGGGGAGAGGAGACCGATGACAGGTGGTTTTGAACGGTAGGATGGTAGTTGGACAGGTAGGGCGGGAGAAAAAAAATAAATGTTCGCCGGGTTGTTGTACTTTTCTTTTGGCCATGTCGCGGATTATTCGTATTTTTGCATTCTGTTTTTTGTAAAAAATAAATATCATAATAATGTATAGGACTAATACTTGCGGCGAGCTCCGCCTCGCCAATGTGGGTCAGACCGTGACCCTTGCCGGATGGGTGCAGCGTTCGCGCGACCTTGGCGGCATGACTTTTATCGACCTGCGCGACCGCTACGGTATCACGCAGCTGGCTTTCAACATGGAGACCAATGCTCCGCTCTGCGAGCAGGCCCGCAAGCTGGGACGCGAATACGTCGTCCAGGTGACCGGCAAAGTCATCGAGCGCAGCTCGAAGAACACAAAGATTCCTACGGGAGAGATTGAGATTGAGGTGGCCGGGATGACCATCCTCAATGAAGCCAAGGTGCCTCCTTTCACCATAGAGGACCAGAGCGACGGTGGCGATGACCTCCGCATGAAGTACCGCTACCTCGACATCCGCCGCAACCCCGTGAAGAACAACCTCGTGATGCGTCACCGGATGGCTATGTTGGTACGCAACTACCTTAGCGACCGCGATTTTTTGGAGATTGAGACCCCCATGCTCATCAAGAGCACCCCCGAGGGAGCCCGTGACTTTGTCGTCCCCAGCCGCATGAATCCCGGCGAGTTCTACGCCCTGCCGCAGAGTCCGCAGCAATACAAGCAGCTGCTGATGGTGGCCGGCATGGACCGCTACTTCCAGATTGTGCGCTGCTTCCGCGACGAGGACCTGCGCGCCGACCGCCAGCCGGAGTTCACGCAGATCGACTGCGAGATGAGCTTCGTGCACCAGGAGGATGTGCTCAACATGTTCGAAGGTCTTGCCAAGCACCTCTTCAAGGAGATGAAGGGCATCGAGTTCGATAAGTTCCCCCGCATGACCTGGCACGACGCCATGCGCCTCTACGGCTCCGACAAGCCCGATATCCGCTTCGGCATGGAGTTCCAGGAGGTGACCGACGTGGTGAAAGGCCACGGCTTCGGCCTCTTCGACGGCAGCGAGCTGGTGGTGGGCATCGTGGCCCCCGGCTGCGCCGAATATACCCGCAAGCAGCTCGATGCGCTGACCGACTTCGTCAAGCGCCCGCAGGTGGGTGCCGGCGGCATGGTCTATATTAAATACAACGCCGACGGCTCGTTCAAGAGCAGTGTCGACAAGTTCTATGACGCCGAGGCCCTCAAGTCCATCGCCGACAAGATGGGCGCCAAACAGGGTGACCTGATGCTGCTGCTCTGCGGCCCTGCCATGAAGACGCGCACGCAGCTCTGCGCCCTGCGCCTCGAGATGGGTCAGCAGCTCGGCTTGCGCGACCCGCAGAAATTCGCCCCTCTCTGGGTCATCGACTTCCCGCTGCTGGAGTGGGACGACGAGACTCAGCGCTACTACGCTATGCACCATCCCTTCACGGCTCCCAAACCCGAGGACGAGGCCCTGCTCGACGACCCCAGCCGCTGGGGCGACATCCGCGCTAACGCCTACGACATCGTCATGAATGGCTGCGAGGTGGGTGGCGGCAGCATCCGTATCCACGACCGTGTGCTGCAGAACAAGATGTTCCACACCCTCGGCTTCACCGACGAGAGCGCCTACGCCCAGTTCGGCTTCCTGATGGATGCTTTCACCTACGGCGCACCGCCGCACGCTGGTTTGGCCTTCGGTTTCGACCGTCTGTGCTCCATCTTCGCCGGTGCCGACTCGATCCGCGACTTCATCGCCTTCCCGAAGAACAACGCGGGACGCGACGTGATGAGCCAGTCGCCCTCACCCATCAGCCAGGAACAGCTTGACGAACTGCAGATCAAGGTAGACCTCAAGGGCTGATATGTTAGAGGCTCTAATTAAATCTATGCGTCTCCGCACATTGCCTCTGTCGCTGGCAGGCGTGGTGTGCGGAGGCTTGCTTGCGGCAGCTCCACATTCCCCGTTAGAGGATGGTAAGGCTTTCCCGCATGCATCATTTATCCTCCTTTTGCTTACGGCCAGCCTGCTACAGATACTCTCCAATCTCAGCAACGAGATGGGCGACCACCTGAGCGGCGTGGACGGCGAGGGTAGGGAGGGCCCCAACTACGGGATGACAGACGGAGGACTCACCGTCAAGCAGATGTGGCATGCCATCAATGGTACGGTGGTAGCCTGCTGCGTGAGTGGTTTGGCAATGGTGCTTGTGTCGGGCTGTCCTTTGTGGACGCTGTTGGTGGGTGCTGCTGCGATATGGGCGGCCACGCACTATACGTTGGGGAAGACCCCCTATGGGTATAAAGGATTGGGAGACCTGTTCGTATTCATTTTCTTTGGTCTTGTGAGCGTTGTGGGGGGCTTTTTCGTTATCTCGCACATCATCGTTTGGAAGATATGGCTTCTGGCTTCCGCTGTAGGGGTGGGGCTGCTGAGTGTGGCGGTGTTGAACGTTAATAATATCCGTGATGTCCAAAGTGATGAAGGACTCCGCAAGACAGTACCTCTCCGCATCGGCTTACGCAATGCCCGCATATATCAGACGATATTGGTGGTGGCGGGAGTGGTGTTGATGAGCTTACAGGCATATCCCTGCTGGGTGATTGCACCTTTGTTTATATGGCATCTGGTTGGTGTTTGGCGACACAATGGACGGGCTCTCGACCCCATGTTGCCTCTATTAGTCATCAGTACTTTTCTGTTGGCTTTGTTGTATGCTTCTTCTTGGTATATGGAGTTTTGTCTGCAAGCGAAATATGGTTGATGTATGGCCTATGACTTCGACAAAATAGCACGCACCTACGACCGGCTGAACAGAGTGATGACCCTCGGCCTCGACTGCCGTTGGAGGAAGCACGCTGTAAGAGGATTGAAAGGAGAGGTGTTGGATGTGGCCTGCGGTACAGGCGATATGATGGTAGAGTTGACCAAACGAGGAGCCGTGGCAACGGGGGTGGATATTTCGGAAGAGATGCTGACCATTGCCAAGCGTAAGTTGCCACAGTCTACGTTTTTGTTTGCCAATGCAGAGAACCTGCCTTTTGAGGATGCCACCTTCGACGCTGTCACCTGTGCCTTCGGTGTCCGCAACTTTGTGAATCTTGAAAAAGGCCTCGGCGAGATGATGCGTGTCCTCAAACCGTCAGGATGTTTGGTTGTCCTCGAACTCGCCACACCTGACAATGCTTTGATAAAGCCTTTCTATAAGCTATACACCAAATTTATCATACCCTTGTTTGGGGAAAAGATAGCTGGCAACCGCGAGGCTTATACATACCTTCCCGAGAGTATGGAATCTTTCCCCAAAGGTGATGCCATGGTTGAAATACTGCGTTCTGTGGGAGCCGGAGATGCCTTTCATCACAAATTCTCCTTTGGTGTCTGCCGTATGTATACTGTTAAAAAAGGTTAAAGACACACCATCCCTGTAGAGATTTGGCGTTTTTGCTGTTATATATATGTTATATGAAAGTGAATCTAATAAACAGAAAAAAACAAAGAGGCCGCTGGCTTAAGCGACCTCAAAGTCATTAATCCTAAAACACTGGTGCAAAAGTACGACCTTTTCTAATATTAGAGACTAACCATAAATGGTGATATTCGTAAATTAATGATAATAAAACTGATATGAAGAAATTTCTGTTACTCATGATGCTTGCTGCCCCCATAATGGTAGGTGCGCAGCAGGTGGAGAAGTTGCAAAAGAAGGTCGCCAAGGGCGACACCGAGGCCATGCGCGAGCTGGCAGCACACTATGAGGCGGGCTACGGCCTGCCGGTGGACACGGCGAAGGCCCTCGAACTCTATCGCCAGGCCGATGCTGCAGGCAACAAGGATGCCAAGGGCGACCTCTCGCGCCTGACGCTCTACTATTCCTCCCTCGGGCACGACAGCACGGAGTGCTACCGCCTGGCCAAGGCCTCGGCCGACGCCGGCTCGCCCTACGGCACCTACCGCCTCGCCGTCTGCTATCAGCACGGCATAGGTGTGCAGAAAGACTTGAAACGTTTCAAGGAACTGAACGAGAAGGCCATCGCCATGGGCAATGAAGATGCCCTGACCCTCAAGGGGAGACTGCTCCTCTTCGGCAGCACGGCCTATCCGCACGATGTGCAACAGGCTTTCCAGTGCCTGAAGAAGGTGAAGGGTGGCACCTGCCACAGCTCCAAATACAGCCTGATGGCCGACTATTATCATTTGATGGGCGATGAAAAGAGCGCCTTGAAGATGTTGCGCAAGGGCGTTTCATACGGTGAACCACTCTCCGCCCTCGATCTTGCCCGCTACCAGGGCAACGGCTGGGGCATGCCGCAGGACGAACGGGCCGCTTTGGCGGAGTTCCGCAGGCTGAAAGAAAAGCATCATGGCGATGCCTTGTTCAAGACGTTCGAAGCCCGCGTCCTGGCCTATGCCGCCGACACCACCCTCCACGACAAGGCCATGGCTCTGCGCCTGATGGAAGAGGTGGGCGACGAACCGGGATATGACAACTACGACTTCATCGCCTACTCCTACATCGCCGGCGAGTTCACCCCCGTGGACACCGCCATGGCCTACCGCTATTGGCTGCGGGGTGTGCGCAAGAAAGATGTGTCGTCCATCGACAATATGTGCCGCTACTTCCAAATCAAGGGCAACGCCGACAGCGTGGACTACTATGCCCGCATGGCATACGAGCTGGAGAGCCCCCGTGCCGCCGGGCACCTGGCCACCATGGCCGCCGAGGCCGGCGACATGCAGGCGGCATTGCGCTATGCCCTGCAGGGTGCCGCCTGGGGCGACGAGGAACTGCGCGTGGCTGCCGGCCGCACCTATTTTGACATGGGCAACATCGACAGCACCCGCCAATGCTTCGAGATGGCTGTGGCCAACGGCAACAACGATGCCTACGTCTTCCTCTCGGGTATGGCCCGCCAGATTGACGGCAACGAGAAACAGGCCGTCAAATACCTCGAGGAGGGCGGCCGCAAAGGCTCGTCCGACTGCTGGCTGACCCTCGGCTCGTACTATGAATCCCTCGAAAAGCCCAACTACCGCAAAGCCGCCGAGTGCTACGAGAAGGCTGCCGTTCCGCAGGCCGACTACCAGCTGGGCCGTCTTTGCATCAACGGCTCGCTCGACACCCTTCCGGCTACCCTTGCCCGTGGTCACCAACTCCTTCTGCGTTCCGCACAGGCAGGCAGTCGTGACGGCATGTACGCCCTCGGCTACACCTACCAACAGGGTATTGCCTGCGAGCAGAACCTCGACAGCGCCCTCTACTGGTTCCGCCAGCTGGCCGACCAGAACGACGGCGTCGCCCTCATGCAACTCGCCATCGCCTATGAGCACGGTCGTGGTGTGGAACCCGACACCGCGCTGGCCATGCAGTACTATCTGCGTGCCGGCGAGGCAGGCATCAGCGACGGCTATGCCTATCTTGGCGACTTCTATCGCAACGGTACCTCTACCCTCAAGGCCGACTCCGCCCGTGCCTTTGAGCTCTATCAGATGGCTGCCGCTATCGAAGACGACAATGCCGCCGGACTCTACTATGTGGGCGACAGCTACCTTCGCGGTATCGGCGTGGCAAAGGACACTGTCACGGCTTTGCCCTATTTTAAGGAAGCGGCAACCAAAGGTTCCTATCGTTCTATGGGCGTCATCGGTGACTATTTCAACTATGGTTGGCCTGGCGTTACGATGGATGGAGACTCGGCTCTCTATTACTTTTTTGAGGCATCGAAAGGCGATGACCCGCGTGGTGATTATATGATTGGTACTTGGCTTTTCGACCAACAGGCCTATGAAAAGAGCCTTGAATATATTGTTTCGGCTGCCAACAACGGCAATCCGGATGCCTATGTTTCCTATGCTCTTGCCATGACCTTCGGGCTCGGCATGGAAGCCAAGCCCACAGAGGGCTATTCCTTGCTCGAGGCCCTGGCGTCCAACAATAAAGATGGCCGTGCCTATCGTCTCCTCGCTATCGCCCGGTTTAACGGTGTCGGCTGCGAGGCAGATACTGCCATGGCAGTGCGCTATCTTGATACAGCTGCCAGTTTAGGGAATGTCGATGCTATGATGGCTCTTGGAAATATGTATGCTTCGGGTGAAGGGGTAGCAGTTGACACGGTGAAGACACTTGAGTATTATAACCGTGCTGTCGCTGCTGGCTCCACAAAGGCTATGCTCCGTCTTGCTGGCAGCCATCAGAACGGAGAGGCTGTTCCTCTCGACAAGAAACGTGCCGCTGAACTGTATCAGATGGCAGCCGACCGTGGCAGCCTTGACGCTATGTGCCGTCTCGGCCTATGCTATGAGGAGGGCGAAGGTGTCATCCTCAATTCCCGCAAGGCCTATAATCTTTATATGCAGGCCGCGGAACGTGGCTCGGCCTATGGTATGTACCTTGTGGGTATGTGCTATGTCGAAGGAGTTTATGTCAAAGAAGATATGGAACAGGCTGCCCAATGGTTTCTCAAAGGTGCCGAGGCCGGCAGTGTACGCTGTTGCTATATCATTGGTCAAATGTATGCCAAAGGCGAAGGTGTGAAGAAAAGCAAGAAGGAAGCCAAGAAATGGCTCTCGGTTGCTGCAGAAAACGGTCTTGAAGCAGCCGAACAATTGCTCCGCGAGTTGTAAAAGGGTTATATAATGAAAAAGGGAGGTTCCAATCGGAACCTCCCTTTTTTTGTTTTCATGTACTCTCGGTTACTCCTCGGCGTTCTTTTCGATTGCGAGTTTGCCTCTGTAGTATCCGCATTCGGGACATACATGGTGGTACATTACTTGTGCGCCGCAATTGCTGCAAGTTGTCAGCTGAGCGCTCTCCAACGCATCGTGCGTTCTTCTCTTGGCCGTTCTGGTCTGCGAGAATCTGTGTTTTGGATGTGGCATATTATTACTTTTTTTTATTTATTTATTTCAGCTTCTTTAATGCTTCCCAGCGAGGGTCAATTTCGTTGTCACTCTTCTCTTGCTCTTCCTTTTCCTCGATGATGTATTTGGTTACCTCGGGGTCGCATGCTCCGTCGGGATGGATGTGCTGCATCGGGATACGTACTGCCACGTATTCGTACAGCCATTGGCTGAGGTCGATTTCGAAAGCGTTCTCGGGCAGCACCACGACATCTTCGTCGTCGGTGGTCTCGGTGTCGCTGAATCGTACGCAGAGATGTTCTTCTCCATCCACTGGCACTGTCAGGTCGCCAAGGCAACGGTCGCACATCGTTGTTACCTCACCCTTGAGGGTGAAAGTAAACATCAACATGTGCTCAAATCGCTCCATTTCGACGTCAATTTTTACCTTTCCTCCACGGATTTCGTCATTTTTCCACTCGTCAAAGAACTCGTCGGTTAGGGTGTAATCATAGGTGTACTTGCCTGGTTTTAAACCACTAAACCTTATTATTCTATCTTCTTTCTGACTCATTTTCACGCTCCTATTGAGTTTGCAAAAATACGAACTTTTTTGAAACTGACAAAAAAAAGTTTATTCTTGACCACTTTTTTTCTTTTCCTCTTTGGGTTTGTCAGAGATGACTTTGGTTTCGTAGCCAATTTCTTTCATCGCCACTTGGATTTTTTCTACATTGGTTTTGGAAGCATTGTAGGTCACGGTGACTGTTTGCTCTTTGACGCTGGTTTCGATTTTCACTACTCCTTTCTCGAAACGGAGGTTCTTCTTGATTTTGTTCTCGCACTTTTCGCAGTGCATGTTGGGCGTGGGTGTCATCACCAGCACGCGCAAATCCTTGCCGCCCGCTATCAGCAGCAGGCTGGCCATAATCATCAAAAGGGTCTTTTCCATGTTGTTTTTTTTAATGTTCATGTTTGGGTAAAGCGAGGTTCATCCGAATGCCGGCATATGCCATAATTCCGTGGACGGGTCCCCATACAAGAGTGGGGTCGAATGTGGTAGCCCAAGGGTTCTCGGCGTTGATGACCGGGTTCTTCTGGCGATAGTTGGTGAGGTTTTCTCCGCCGATATAAAGTGAGAAATGACGGAATTCGCGCATCACCTGTAGGTTGATTTGTGGGTACATGGGGAATTCTTCTCCGCTCACCAGTACTCCGGTGGCATCGTAGTGGTCGGGGATGCGGCCACCACCGTTGAGTTGCACCGTCAGGTCCACTTGCCATAGCGCCAGCATGGGTTTCCAACTCAAGGTTACCAAGCCTTTGTATCGACTCTGCAGAGGTTTCTCCATCAGTTTGCCACCGTAGGTGCACATTACATGGTTGTAGCGGAAGGCGGCCAAAAGGTTGAGATCTTCCGTGAGGTCGTAGTTGGCATCCACCTGTATGGTGTGTGAGTATGACCGACCGTCGAGATTTCCAATGCTGATTGTGGTGGGATCGCTGTCATAGTCTACCACGGCTTGATTGACAAAGTCCGTATAGTAGTACTCGAAATTGACCGTTAGTGTGCGTTCCATTATCGGAAGGTAGAACACCAGGCAGGCCCCGCTGTTCCATGCTTCCTCCTGATTGAGGTCTGCCAGTACAAGATTCCGACCCGAGGTCAGCAGGTAGTGGTTTTCTGTGAGAGCATGGGGAGTGCGGTATCCTTTGCCTGTGGAGGCTCGGAGGGTGAACCAGTCGACGGGTATCCATTTCACATGCAGGCGCGGTGTAAGGTATGTGCGGCCGTAGAGCGAGCTGCGGTCGGCGCGAAGGCCTGCCATGGCGGTGAGTTTGTAGGTGGGCTTGTAAGTATATTGCGCATAGACTCCAGGGGTGTACTCTGTCGTCAGTTGTGTCGGCATGAGGGACTGCGACTCATCCAATCGGTCGGCGTTGAGGCTGAAACCGGTGGAGAGGTTGTGCTCGTCGCTGAAGTCGTGTTCCAATACCATCTGGGCGTTGAGGCTGCGCTGCCGGTCGCCGTATTCTTTGAGGCCGAAAGTTCCGTCGAGGTTGTAGAGGCTGCCTGTGGCCAAGAAAGCAAGGTTGGTGTTGTGTACGTGGTCGAGGAGGAGGGCGTGCTTCATGTAGCCGTCCAAACGATTGGCCTTGATGTAAATCGGGTATGGATTCGTTGAATAATCCTTCATCTGTCCGCCTTCACGTTTTTCGTGCAAATAGCCGACCCCGGCATGCATGATGTAGCGCCCCTTTTGGTATTTCCATCGGTTCTGTAGGTGCAGCTGTTCGAGCGCGGGCGAGTCCATCCAATGGTCTCCGTCCTCGTCCATGTGCATAAAGTCTTTCTCGTAGTGTCCTAAAATTTCTGTACTTAAATTATGGTTCAACTCGATGTTGCCCATGACGTTGAACTCGCCTTTAAGACGGCTGTCGGTATAGAGGTTGAGCTTCAGTTCTGGGTCGTCGTCAGGTTTGAGATATTCCACATTGATCTGGCCAGTGATGCTTTGTGAACCATTCTTGACGCTCGAAGCGCCCTTGCTTACCGAGATGCTCTTCATCCAGGCCCCAGGCACGTAGCCCAGCGAGTAGGGCATGGCGGCTCCAAGGGTGACGGGCAGGTTTTCAAGGAGCATCTGCACATACTGACCGCTGAGTCCCAGCAGCTTGATTTGTCGGGCGCCCACGGCGGCATCGTTGTAGTTCACGTCGACCGACGGATTGGTAACGAAGCTTTCGCCCAGGTTGCAGCAGGCGGCGCGGAAGAGCTCGCCTTGCCCAAGTTCGGTGCCGTTGACGGCACCGCCCATGCGCGACACGCCTTCAACTTTGCGTTGTTCGATGGATACTTCTCCCAAAGTGTGGGTTCGGGTGCTGGTGTCGGTTTGTGCCCCGGCACTTGCGGCTGCCAGCACCGTCAGTGCTGCAGCAATAAAATGTTTTATCATTGGTTTTGTTTGATTAATGTGTTATTGTTTGAATGAATCCGGTTGCAGACAAATTTATTCAAACTCTCAGCACATCAATCGTATGCGCCAACTCCCCCGGGGGGAATAGATCACACTTCTTGTAGGGACACAACGCGCTGTGTCCACGCAAAGCGGTGGAAACCACCGGTGGAAACACTGCAAATAGCACGGGCTGCACTGGGAGGTCGATACAGGCAGTTGTTGTCGGCATATAGTCCGACAGATGCATCGATTTCGTGGTCATACAGTCGCCTTCATCGGGACAGCAGTCGCTTTCTGTCGGCAATACCAGCGATATTTCCCCCGTACACGAACACTTCTCTACCGATACCCCCATTGTTCCTAAGAGTATCATTGTCAACAGAATGGTTGAGGATAATATGTTCGTTGCCTTTTTCATTTCCGATTGCAAAAATACAAAAAAAACGCCGTATTTCAAGCATTTTTGGGATGAAATATTGTTAATTTTTTTCTTATGTGATAAAAAAGTTGTAATTTTGCAATTTCAAAAAGGAGAAGATGGAATTTCTGATTGGCATCATCTGTGGCGTTCTGCTGTCGCTGTTTTTCAGCCTCGGCCCCGCGTTCTTCTCGCTGATTCAGAATAGTATACACCACGGGTTCCGCAAGGCCGTCTCCTTTGCGGCAGGTGTTAGTTTGAGCGATGTCATCATTGTCCTCTTGATGCTTACGGTGCTCTCAAATCTCGATTTGAACGCCCTCCTTCACAATGTTTACGTTTCTATTATCGGTGGCGCTGCCACTTGTATTTTCGGTATTCTTACCTATCGCAGCAAGGTGAAGTCGGCTGCCAACGGCAATAGCCGTCTCAAGTTCAGCACCGAAGGCGTCACCCATCGTTGGCAACTCATGCTCAAGGGATTCTTCCTCAATATTCTCAACCCCCTCATCTGGCTCTATTGGGTTTCTATCATCACCTTCCTCTCGGCCGAGATGAGCCTCTCTGTGCGCGACCGCTATTTCTTCTTCATAGGCATGCTGCTGGCAGTCTTCGGCACCGATGTGCTCAAATGCCGCCTCGCCGCCATGCTGCAGCACTGGTTCACCGCCCGCATCATGAATATCTTCAACAAAATTACGGGCATCATCCTCATTGCTTTCTCGCTCTATTTGGTCATCTCGATGATTCGCTATCAGACCGGCCATGTACAGAAAGAGCCCAATCTGCAGAAGACAGGTCTGGTTCAGAAAGTGCACAACATTGTGAAACGCGACACTGCCGAGAAACACTGCGATAGTATCAACGACAGTGTGGACGACAGCATAATCGAGAGTACCGTAGTCATGCCTATCGACGGGACTTCTCTCGATTCGGTCTCTTTCGATACAATTCAGTAAACCACCTTGACGGCTTTCATGCCGGGGGCGTTGACAAAGTAGATGCCATGCGACGGCAGCGCTACCCATCCGCCTTTGCTTTCTGCCACACGGCGTCCCATGGCGTCGCTGACGCAGAATGTCATTTCTTCGCTGCAAACAATTGCCAGGCCGCCATCAGTAGCGACGGCCGAAAATGTTGCTGCCGTAGTCTCTGCAATTCCTTGGACGTCGGGGCAGTTCTCCGCGATGTCGAGGCTGTTCCAGTTAGTGGTCGCCTGGTAACTCCCGGCGCTGTGGCATGGCACGTAGGCAACCACGCCGTTGACATTGGTGAAGGCATTGGCTGCAAGAGTCGGCGGATTGGTCCCGAGCAGTTCCACGGTGTCGAGCGACATGCAATCCTGGAAGGCATTCTCGCCGATGAAACGCAGCCCTGCCGGCAGGGTGACACGCTCCACATGGGTGCTGTAGAAAGCCATGTTCCCCAATCCCTGTACATGGTCGGGCACGGCGATGCTGCCTGTGATGCTGGAACGCGAGCCAATGAGGTAGTTGCCCGCTATGAGCAATCCGTCGTCGTTGAGGTGGCTGCTCGAGAAGAAGGAGGTGCCGGTGAAGGCCATAGTGCCTATCGATGTGAGTGTCGATGGCAGCGCCACGCTGTCGAGGGCGGTGCAGTAGGCAAAGGCCATGCGTCCGATGGACGTCACTCCCTCGGGGATGACCACCGTGGTGATGTCGGCGCAATACTCGAAAGCCTTGGTGTCGATGGCTGTCACGCTGAAGGTGGTGGCGCCGTTGATTACCGTGGCGGGGATGCGCAGCACTCCTGAGGGTTGTGTGAATGAATCCCAATCGGGGTTCACCACCTTGACCTTGCTGTTGCCGTCATAGGAATAATACAGCCTTTTGCCGTCGGCATTGTCGGCCCAAAAATCGAATGCCCTCGCCGCGGTGGCGGCGAGGAGCATTACTATTATGAGATATTTTTTCATATGTGTGCCTATCAAGCTTTGTCGATGTCCACACCGCGGGCGGCGAAGAGCAGCTCCATCATGCGGATGGCCGAGGTGCTGACGGGCGTGCCGGGGCCGAAGACGGCGGCAACGCCGGCCTTGAAGAGGAAGTCGTAGTCCTGCGGCGGGATGACACCGCCGGCAACCACCATGATGTCCTCGCGACCCAGCTTCTTGAGCTCCTCGATGACCTGCGGCAGCAGCGTCTTGTGGCCGGCGGCCAAAGAGCTGGCACCGAAGATGTGCACGTCGTTCTCCACGGCCTGCTTGGCGGCCTCGGCGGGAGTCTGGAACAGCGGTCCCATGTCCACATCGAAGCCCATGTCGGCGTAACCTGTGGCCACCACTTTG
>JAEEGH010015625.1_pt1 | contig 16456 bp, 9 predicted proteins | sample 9134181 | NCBI WGS metagenome assembly JAEEGH01 (sample SAMN16246544, study PRJNA631951) | gut metagenome | biome: gut microbiome; feature: rumen; material: DP-attached | host: Bos | place: Iran: Karaj | collected 2018-10
CTTTGCCCGGAACTCTCCCTTAACAACTGAAATCGCTGGAAATCTGGCGCTTATCCACGCAGGAAGGCTTCCCTGGATGAACGAGACGAGAATTATGAATATGGCATATACCGCCAGCCATCCCGGCGAGTACCTGATCCGGACCGGCACGCTGGCCCCGATGATCCTGTTGAACCACGGCGAAAGCGCCTCGGCGAGAAGGACAGCGAGCATGAAGCAGATGGCCGTGAACAGGACCGATTCAAGGATCCTGTTGCCGAACAGGCTCTCTTTTGATGCTCCAAGCACCCTTCTGGTAGCCATCTCCCTGGCCCGTTTGCCGGTCATGGACACGCAAAGGTTGATGTAATTGAATATCGCAGAAATGAGAAGGATAATCGTTAGCAGCAGGATGATCCTGGTGTAGAAGCGGCTACCGCTTTTGAGACTCTGGTTATTGGCTGGGGAGTACCAGAGTTCGTCGTACCTGACTAATCCGCTGTCTTCCAGGAAGTTCCTGGCCCCGAAAACGTCAAAGGTCTTAACTACCAAAGAATCGGCCTTCACTTCGAGCGCCGCTCTGTCGGTCCCTTTCCTGACTTTCACAAACGGAATCACATCCAGCATGTGCGGCCTGTTTTTCCTGTTGGTAAGGTTCTCGATACTGACGATCACGTCCGGCTCTCCGAATATCGGATTGGGAGTGTCTTTGATTATCGCGGCTATGGTGTACTTCCCGTCGATGACCTTGCCGATTACCGCCGACTCATCGCCAAGTCGATTGGCGAACGCTCTGGAAATGATGGCGTTGGAAACATCGTTCAGGACCGTGGCGTTCCCTGTCTCAAACTCTGATGGGAATATGTCGAAGAAATCGCCACCGACCATACACTCTTGGACATGGTATTTAGCGCCGTCAATATCGATGGTACTCTCGTCTACTGCCACAGCTTTCCAGAACATTGCCGCCTTCTCCACCTCGGGAATATCCTCTTTCGCTTGGAGGGCGGTTCCCCAGGAAAAGCCGACGCCGGAGCTTCCGCGCATCGACCTGTAGAACGTGTAAACATCCTTGTAGTCAGGCACGTTCCGGGTCATTTGCCTTTGGAGCCACACGAAATGGCCTGTGAGCAGCACGAAGGCCAGGCTCACGATGAGCCCGGCCGCCTCGATGGCCGTGTACAGTTTGTTTCTACTTAAGAGTTTCAGGTAGCTTTTCATATTGCTGGGAATAATCGTTATCTTTACTGAGTACTATCTAAATGTTCAAACTATGTCAAACGAAATGATTCTTATTCAAGACCTGATCCATGAAATCCGTGGAAAGAAGGTGATGCTGGACTTCGATCTGGCAAGGTTGTACCAAGTGGAGACCAGGGTACTAAACCAATCAGTCAAGAGAAACCTGAAAAGATTCCCATCTGATTTTATGTTCCAATTAACGGTGGAAGAGGTCAGGGAGATGTCATCACAATTTGTGATATCATCAAAAAGAAAGGACTCCGCGCCACCTTTTGCCTTCACAGAACAAGGAGTAGCCATGCTATCTGGCTTATTAAACAGCGATGTTGCCATACAAGCCAACATCGCCATCATGCGGGCTTTTGTCCGGGTCCGAGAGTACTTGCTTGCGGCTTCTTCTGTCTCTTTGAAACTTGAAGAACTCAAGGCAAAGGTCGATCTGCTAAAACAAGAGCAGGAGGATAACTTGGAGGCCATGAATGATCTTTCAGAAGATGTGAGACACGACATTGACAACCTATACATGGCAATAGGCGAGCTCTCCGCAAGGATTGAGGAGAAGAAGAACGAGCCTAGGCCACGTATTGGTTTCAAATAAAACATATTATTCCTTCTTCAGTTCCGTGGCGGGGTTGGTGCGGGAGACTACCAGGGCCATGGATGAGATGACGGCAACGGTGGTCCCGATGACGATAAGCCAGGCGAGAATGAATATCCAGACCGGGACGGGCGCCTTCTCGGAGAACTGCTCCATCCAGAGGCTGATTATCCATATTCCCAGAGGAACGGAGACAGCGAACACAGCAGTCCCGAAAACAATATACTTCCGAGCCATCATCCAAATCAGGTCTTTGGTGGATGCTCCCATGACTTTCCGGATCGCTACTTCTTTGCGGATGGTCTGAGCCTCAAGATAGACGAGTCCGAATATTCCCAGAAGTGCGAGCAGCAGCGAGAAGATGGAGGATGTCTTTACCAAGGCACTCTCCGCTGCATTCCCGCTATAGAGTTTCTTCGCGGACGAAATGAGAAGGGACACCCTGGCATCCTTTGTCCCTCCTATTTTGTGCAGGATTCCAGCCAACCTTCCGGCCACTTCTCCTGATTTCCCTTCAACGGTTTTCACTTCAGCCCGGAAATATCTTGGTGTCAGGTCTCCTTCTTGACTCGGTTCGCCGGAACAATAGAATGCGAAAGGTTCTATCGGGTGTGTCAGGTCTTGGTAATTGAAGTCTTTTACGACTCCGACAATCTCCGCATCCGTATCAGGACAAGCGACCCTGATTCCTTTCATGTGAGATCCTACCTTGATCTCCGGATAAGCTCTCATGAAAGCCTCATTCACCACATACACCCCTGTTGAGGCCTCTCCATCTTCTTCAGTGAAGCCTCTCCCTTCCACAATATCGAAACTAAAGAAATCCAGATAGTTAGGACTGACATCAATCCCTGCGAAACGGGCGGTGACCCCATTGGATTCCCTGGTGTTCAATATAGGGGATTCCATCAGAATAGACTGGTTGGCAAAAGCGATGTCCACAATATCCTTGTCTTTCAGCAATTCTTCCCTGACCGTCTCTTTTTTGGCCGCGGTTTCAAAACCAAGCCAGCAGTGTGCTATGTCCTTTATCTGGAATCCAAGATCGAAATTCGAGACATAATTGTTCTGTATTCCTATCATCAGGCCGACTTCGATGAACAGGAATGAGAGCAGGAATTGAAGGGCCAAGGTTCCTGTCCTGAACTCCTTGCCCTTCCCTGACAGGCTGATCCTTCCTTTCAGTACAGAGGAAGGGGAGAAGGAGTTGCCATAGCGGGATGGCAGGTACGTGACAAGAAGCGATCCGGCCAATGCCACCAGGAGGCAACAAATGAGTACCGGACGAAGCGTTCCGATCCTAAGGGGAACAGTGAGGAATGATGCCAGAGGTGAGTTGGACACGAATATGGTGATGATCAGCGCTACTCCAAAAGACAGCAGGCAGAGGATGGCGGCTTTCATCAGGTCTTTTCCCAGAATCTGGGAGTTGTCAGCCCCGAAGATCTTCCGGACGCTGTTGCCCTGTATGCGGAACGGGAGCTCGGCATTAGTAAGATTGAAGACGTTAAGAAGACCGACGATTAGGAATATAAGCGCGATAGCTGTCAGTATGAAGTCCCGGCTACGGCTTCCAGCACTGTTTAAGAATGGATCGTAATGCGCTGAATGCAAGGTGACAAGCCTTGAATCATTCAGGACTCGTTCCCTTATGTCCGAAGGAGTGTCCTGGTCCTCCCACAGGACCCAGTTTCTCTCGAAGGCCTTGGCAAGGACGGGTGCGACCGTCTTAGGATCCGCTCCTTTGCGGAGCTTGACAAAAGCCTCGAAGGACTCATAGTTCGGGTCATTGTTCCCGGCGTACAAGTCGTCAAGCTGCCCGAATGCTCCGATTCCCGCAATGAGCGAGTTGACCGGGAAATCCTTGAAAACACCTATGACGGTAACTTCCTGGATCCCGTCCCTTTCCAATTTCAGATGCTTTCCTACAGCCTGGCCACTTCCTCCGAATAAGGTCTTGGCCGAGGTTTCTGACAGCAAAAGGGATTCAGGGTTGTCAAAGCCGTTTACCGTTCCCGCCACCATGCGGAAAGGGAAAACATTCACGAAATCATTATCAACCAATGCCGCCACAGGGAACTCCATCGGGGTGCCATTGTTGGGATCGACCAGCATAGATACGCTCATAGTCCCTACTGCCTCCACTTCCGGAGAAGCATCCCTGATCGCCTGGATCTGGGGCCTGTTCATGAGAATCTGGTAAGGCGCCTGATCCCTTGTACGGCTCTGAGGCCTTTCGAACAAATAAATCCGCCCGCTTCCAGGGTATGATCTGTCGAATGTGACATCGTACCACACCTGACTCATCAGCACGATGAACACAGTGAAAGAAATGACCAGACCTACCGCCTCGATCAATGTGTTCAGTTTGTTCCGTGATAATAATTTCATAATTCGTTAGTTTAAAATTACTCCTTCTTCAGTTCCGTGGCGGGGTTGGTGCGGGCAGCCCGGAGGGTCTGCCAAAGGACGGCGAGGAACGAGATCACCAGGGCGATCACGGCACCGACTACGAACACCCAGCCATAGCCATCGATCCTGTACCAGAACTGTCTCAGGTAGCGCTCGGCGAGGAACACCGCGATCGGCACTCCGATCAAGATGGCCACGCCGACCAGAACAAGGTATTCAGTGACAGCTCTCCGGGTCTCGGAATTGACCGTTCCGCCGAATACTTTACGGACGGCGATATCCTTGGTCTGCATTCCTGCATAGTAAGCGCTCATAGCGACCAGTCCGAGAAGCGAGATCAGAGCCGCGAGCATCATGAACAACTCTATCATGCTGATGAAGTTCCGCGTCTTCTCCAAGGTCTTTTCGATGAGTTCAGGAATATATCCGTAAACCTTCTCGCCAATATTCTCATCTCCTTCGATCCTAAGGCCCTCCTGGCGAGCGATCTCCCTTAGTTCTGCCCTGATGTCCCGATCGAGCCGGTTAAGCTCAAGCACAACATCAGTCCCATTTATCCTCTCACTGACATAGACCATACCCACCTGGTTACCAGCGATTTCCGATGGGCCTTTAAGGGCAAAATCCTTGATTATTCCGGCGATTTCCATCTCACCCCAGATCACGTTGACAAAGTCGGGCGCAACAGGGTTAACCTCGTCAAAAGAGAACACATTCGCCGCGGTTTCGGTAAGCCATAAACCATTCTTTTGAGGAAGGTTGAAGTCCTTCAAAACCTCAAACCCGAACATCTCGAAAGCGGCCTCGTCACAACGAAGCAGTCTGACATCCACTTTCTTCCCCTCAAAGGTTGTGCTAACGCTCACATTACTGTTACCTGGGTATCCTTGGGTCCGGCCAATCCTGTCCACGTAAGGTTTGGCAGCCAAAGCGTCCATTCCCACGGTACCGCTGGACAGGTAATATAAATTATCCACATTGGCTCCTATAGGCATGTTCACAAGATGGGTGTATTGCAACTCCATCACGAGAGCCATGGAGATTAACGCCACCGTTATGACATTCTGGATGACAATGAATATTTTCGAGAACACGGATTTTGTCTGACGACGCTGCTCGCCTTTTATGATGGAGACCGGATCGTGTTGCAGTGTCATCCATGCCGGAATAAGTCCGGAGATCAGTCCGATCAGAACAGCCAGCAAGGAGTAAACGGCAAGATACCAAGGCGAGAACGCCACTTTGAGCCCGATGTCCCCGGCCAAGTACTTGTTGAATGTGGGTTCCATGGCTTTGGCCAGAACCATGGCGAGGGCGAGACAGACAGCCACGAACAGGATAGCTTCGGAAACATATCTCCATAAAATACTCCATTTGGACTCTCCGAGGGTCGAGCGGATGGCCATCTCCTTAGCCCTTTTTCCGGCGAGGGCGACGCTTAGGTTGATGTAGTTGAACAGGGCCGAGGCCAGAAGAAGGATACCGACCGCGATCAGCACATAGACAAGCGTCGAATTGCCTTTTTTCAGCGAATCGCCAATGCGTTTCGAGAAATACAACTCCTTAAAAGGAACTGCCAAACTGTGCTCAGGTTTATTGATACTGTAATAGGATTCAGCGAATTCCTTATGGAACATAGTGTCTATAACAGGCCCGAGTGTTTGTAAATCAGTACCTTCCCTAAAACGGACAAGAATAAGGTCATACGGAGTGACAAACGGGGACGTGCTGGGGGCGTCTTTTTCTTCGAAGCCTCGATAGACGTCCCTTTCCTTTAAAATTGAGTTCTCAGAGACTCTGACGATACCTCCTATCACGCAGGTATCTTTAAGTAGTATGATGGTCTTACCGACCGGATCCATGTCCGGAGACAGTTTCCGCGCGAATTTTTCCCCAAGAATGACTTGGCTCCTGTCTTTCAGAACCTCTGCCGATCCCGAAATGAACTCCTGGGGCAGGAACTCGAAGATCTCCGGATCCACATTAGAGATGTCCAGATAGCCCGGAAGCCTGTTCCCTTTATATATGGCATTAGTGCCATAGTTATATATCCTTCCACCCTTCTCAAACTCAGGGATCCTGTCCTGGACCATCGACAGCTGCCCGGGATAAGCGGAAAGGTATTCATCTCCCGCCCCCGATAGGGCGCAAATTCTCTTATAATCAGGAGCTTCCCTCGTGATCTCGAACTGCTGCCATGTGTAGCAGGCGATAATAACCACGAAGGCGAGGCTCACTATGAGCCCCACCGCTTCGATGGCCGTGTACAGTTTGTTTCTACTTAAGAACTTCAGGTAGCTTCTCATCTCTATTCTTTTTTCAGTTCCGTGGCCGGGTTGGTCCGGGCCGCCTGGAGGGTCTGCCAGAGGACGGTCGCGAACGCGATGGCCAGCGAGATGATAACAGCCACTATGAACACCCAGCCGTAACCCTCAATCCGGTAGGCAAATCGCTGCAGATAAAGCCTTGAGGCCCAGATGGCCAGCGGAATGCCGATCAGGCAAGCGAAGCCAGTCAGGACCATATAGCTCTTGACATTTCTTCTGGTTTCTTTTCCCACATCGCTTCCGAATACTTTGCGGACGGCGATCTGCTTGGTGTTCTCGTCGGCGAAGTACGTGCTCATTGCCAGAAGCCCCAGCAGGGATATCAGAACCGCCAGAACAGCAAATAGTTCCACCAGGCGCAGTGTCCTGCGTACAGGAGCCAGTTGCTTGCGGTTTATGTCTCTCACAAAGCCATATCGCCAAGCTGGTTCTTCCACGCCTGAGGTCTCCAGACGGAATTCCCGGTAAGCCTGACGGATGGCTTCATCGTAGGACTTGTCTTCCCCAGTGGTGCCGATGAGCAGGCTATTCGCGTAATACAGTTCCTCTACACGTGTCACGATCACACCACCATTGGGATTGATATTGCTTTCTGACGCGGGACGGGCGGGAAAGTCGGTCACGATTCCGCCGATGAACTCCGGCTGGGCGCCGTTCATGTTGATTCTCCTCGGGAATACGGTTGAGGTGTCGGAGACTCCTGCTCCGTTGAAAGCGCTACGGCTCATCCAAAGCGAATGCGTCAGCGGATGTCCGAAATCCTCCTCCACTTCCAGTCCCAGCAGTTTGAAATAGGTGGAGTCGCAAAGTATCACGGGCATATCCACGTGATGATCTTCGTCAACTTTGACACCCATTGTCATATTGATGAGTCCCGGAATGCCTCGCCCCACACCCGCTTTTGTCACGAAGGGAAGCTGTTCCACCTTGTCCTTGAAAAGCTTCATCGCATCATAGTTCTGGGCTGAATACTCAATGTAGTAAAGGTTGTCCGTCGCTGAGTGCGTCGGCCTTGTGAGCATATGCCGCATCTGAACCTCCATCACCAGGGCCATTGCGATAAGGAAAACCGAAAGGACGTTCTGGACGACAATGAATACCTTGCTCAGTATCATTTTGTTCCGGCGGCGGAGAGTGCCTTTGATCACGTCTATTGGCTGGAAGCGTGAGGCCGCGAAAGCCGGGAGCAAACCGTTGATGACACCAAGGACCAGTATACCGGAGATGTACGCCAGGATATAAGCCGGCGTCATCATAAATGATAGCCTGACACTGGTGTCACCCATGCCCAACATCAACTCATCAGGGTCGCTGGTGGAAACAAGGCTATTCACCATGGGAGCCAGTAAATCGGCCAACAGGAGAGCCACTGCGAAACAGACAGCGGTAAAGGCGACAGACTCGGCAATGTACTTCCACAGAATGCCGGTTTTGTCGGCCCCCAGGAGGCGTCGGGTGGCCATTTCCTTCGCGCGTTTGCCCGTGAGCGCCAGGCTCAGGTTCACATAATTGAAGATGGCCGACAGAAGGAGCAGCAGCACGACGATGGTCAGCAGGCGCAACAGCTGGATATTTCCCGCGCGTGTGAGGCCGTTGCTGCTCCCGGTGAAGAAGAAGGCCTCATCCATGCGGTAAACTTTCCAGGAATCCACCTTTTCCTGCCCCCAAGTGGGGTCGTAGTTCTTGTGAAGGAGGGCTTTAACCTTGGCCTGCACTTCGGCAAGGTCGGCGTCTTCACGAACACTGAACCACGTTGTGTAATTTCCGATGCTGTTGAAGGCTTTCCCTTGTTCCGCGGCCCAGGTTGCGGTGATATTCGTGATTATGTCCACGGGCATGAAGAAGGAGCCGTCGAAGTCCGCGAATATGCCCTTGATGGTGCGGTCCGTTTGATCCACCTTGATGGCTTGGCCGACTTGACAACCAATCTTCCTGGCAAAGGATTCGCTGATCAGGATGTCATCCTTTCCCACGAAATCCTCTAGGCTTCCCTCCAGGAGGTGATATTCAGGGAACACCTTGAAGAAACCGGCGTCGGTCTCGATTCCGGACGCTTTGATGGGCTGTTCGCCGCTTTGGATTCTCGGCTGCCAGAGCATCGCCGCGTGGGTCACCGCCTCGACTTCCGGAATATTCATTTCCAGCTCTTCCTTGTCCCAATAGGTCAGGCCAAGAAAGTCGTTATTACCCAGCGTGAAGGTCCGCTTCCAGTCCGGCGACTCGTGAGCCACCTTGTACTGCTGCACGACATAGCTGCCGATAAGGATCACAAACGCCAGGCTCACGGCCAGCCCCACAGCCTCTATGACCGTGTATAACTTATTGCGGGAAAGGAACTTCAGGAAACTCTTCATATTCTAAAGCTCGTTCTTCACGTCGGAGACGATCTGGCCGTCGAAGAGGTCGATTGTCCTCTGGGCGACAGCGGCGTCTTTCTGGGAGTGGGTCACCATCACAATGGTGGTTCCATCCTGGTTCAGCTCGGTGAGAAGATCCATAACCTCTTTGCCGTTCTTTGAGTCCAGATTACCGGTGGGCTCATCGGCGAGGATCAACTTCGGACCGGCGACGACGGCGCGGGCAATTGCCACCCTCTGCTGCTGACCTCCGGAGAGTTGCTGCGGGAAATGTTGTGCCCTGTGGCTGATAGCCATACGCTTCATAATCTCAGTGACCTTTTGCTTACGCTCAGAGGCGCTGATGTTCAAGTACCTGAGGGGAAGCTCTATGTTCTCATAGACGTTCAGCTCGTCGATCAGGTTGAAGCTCTGGAACACGAAGCCGATATTGCCCTTGCGGAACTTGGTGCGCTCTTTCTCTTTGAGCTGGCCGACCTCGGTGCCGAGAAGCTCATAGGAGCCGCTGGTGGGATTGTCCAGCAGGCCGAGGATGTTCAGCAAGGTTGACTTGCCGCATCCGGAAGGTCCCATTATGGCGATGAACTCGCCGTCCTTGATCTCAAATGAAACCCCATTGAGGGCAGTGGTCTCGATTTCTTCCGTGCGGAAGATCTTGGATAGGTTGGTAACTTTAATCATAACTTTTTGATTTTTATTTATTTAACTAATTGTATTCTATTGTTTTCTTTATCATTCATTCTTCAAACTATCCACCGGATTGGCGTTTGCGGCTCGCCAGCTCTGAAGGGTGACCACACCGAAGGTGACCGCAGCCACGAAGGCAAGAGCCGCTATGAATATCCACACCGGCACAGGAGCCTGATAGGCGAAGCCTTTCCGCCAATTGGTGATAATCATATATGCCATAGGCGAGGCGATAATGAAGCTTATTCCCGCCATAATCAAGTATTTCCGATTGATCATCCCGAGGATGCTCTCAACGGTGGCTCCATTTACACGCCGCACTGCGATCTCCTTACGTAGGAACTGGGTCTCGAAGAACACCAGGCCGATTATGCCGATGATCGCGATGAGCAAGGCCACGAAGGAAGCGATGGTGATAAGTTTTCCAAGCGACTCTTCCTCTTTGTACATATTCTCGATCCATTCGTCGAGATGGCGGACGTTCACCTGGTCCGGCTCCCTGGTCTGGTCAAACTCGCAGACCGATTTCTTTATGAACTCGGAGACTTCCTTGAAGTCGGCTTCAGGAGCCATCCTCACATACATCACACTGAAATCTCTCCACTGCGTTTTCCCCCAGACCAGGAGCATCAGCGGCTCCATCGGATGCTGGAGGCTCTTGAAATTGAAGTCCTTGACGATACCGACAATCTCTGTTTTGTCCACATGGCCGCCAACCTGGCTGCCCACATTGTACTGCGGAAATTTCTGGATAAAGTTCTCGTTGGCAATGAAAACACCGGTCTCACTCTGGTTGTCAGAGGCCTGAAAATCACGACCTTCCAAGACCTGGAGGCCGAAGAACCTCAGGAAATCATCAGTGACCGGAAGCACCTCGAAGAAGACTTGTTTCCCGTCGTCGCCCGTGCGGCCCCAGCCCATTTTCTGGTCTGAAACGAGCAGGTTGTCGGCAAAAGTCACAGCCTCAATTGAAGGGTTTTGCAGCAGCTGGGATTCCAACGCTTCATGCTGACCGCCGGCGTGATAGCCGCACCAGACCTGGAGAACCCTTGCTTGGCTGAAGCCCATGTCCTTGCGGATCATATACTTTGTCTGGACCGACACGTAGAGGGCCATTATTATGAATATGAAAGACAGCACGAACTGGACCGCGACCAGGGCGTTTCTCAAGGCGCGTCCCTTGACGCTAGTCCCGTAGGAACCTTTCAGCACTAGGGCAGCGGGTTGCGAGGTGGAGTATAACGCCGGGGCTATTCCGGCCACAACTGCCGAGACCAATGCCACGCAAAGGGTCAGGGCGAGTATTCCTGGGATATCCTTAAGTTTCAGGGAATCAGACACGTAGGATGCCCAGGAAGTCCCTGAGACAATGTGAACGGTCAGGCAGGCGACTCCGAATGCCGCCAGGGCAATCAGCCCGGCGTGGGCGAGTTGACGGCCGATGAGGGACCCTCTGCCCTCACCAAGAACCTTCCTGGTGTTGATGTTCTTGATCCTGAAAGGGATCTCGGCAAAGGCGAAGTTGATGAAGTTGATTATGGCAATGAGAATCAGCAGGATGGCGATGGCCGCCAAAGTGATGGTAATGGCTTTGTTGGCGCTGGAAACATCAGCCTTCACATCCCTTTCAAAGTGAGCCTCGTGGATTTGGGAAATCCTGAATCCGTTGCGCCATTCTGCCTGGGTCTCTTCATCGGACGATATGTATTCCTTGAGAGCGGTATATATCGCATCCTCTGTCTCTTTAGCCAGAGAAGGATCTTTCAACTTGAAGAAAGAACCGTACGACCATTCGCTAAATTCCTCCAGATTATTGTCCCCGATGTTTGCGATAATCCCGCAATGCATACTGTAGTTACGTGGCGTATTCTTGAATACACCGATGATACGGGAGGAGATGTCGCCGGTATGAAGCGTCTTTCCAATGGCGCTTTCTTCCCCGAATATCATTTTGGCGAAGGTCTCATTCAGAACAGCGTTCCCCGGGACGGTGAAGTCCTTGGCCGAACCTTCCACCCACTCAAAAGGGAATACCGAGAACATTGCGCTGTCCACCAGAACGGCCGGGATCGTTATGGCTGATTCCTTGTCGCCCTCCCTGTAGAATATCTGATTCCCCTGGTCTGATATCGTCCCCACGGCTTCGATATTCGGGCTGGCATCACGGGCCGTTTCGATGAACGGCCGGCTGATATGTGTGCTGAAAAGCCCTTGATCTATCCAGTTGTTCTCCATCCGGAACACCTTCTCGTGTCCCTCGAAGTTCTTATTGTAAGTAGTGTCCCAGCGCACCTGCACCATCAGGATCATCGCCGCCGCCAGAGCGACCCCCATCCCGATGACATTGATCACCGTCGAAACCCCTGTCTTTCTGAATATCTTCATTTCGCTCTTTTAAAAAACCAAAACATCAGAGTCACCGTAAGTGTCGTAGCCGGAGGTGATGACCTTCTCGCCAGGCTCAAGACCTTCCAGAACCTCGTAATACTGAGGGTTTTGGCGTCCGATGCGGATCTCCCTCTTGACGGCCTTGTTGCCATCTTTGTTAACCACATATATCCACTTTCCACCGGTCTTCTGGTAGAAGGTGCCTCGGGGGATGATGACCGCCTCCTCGGGCTGCCCGAGCTGGAGGTTCAGGTAATATGTCTGGCCGGCGCGGATGTTGTCCGGCTGCTCGCCTTCGAACTTGAAATCAGCCTTGAACTTGCCGTCGCGCACTTCGGGATATACCTTCCTGATGACGGTCGAGAAAGTCTCGCCCTGGCGCTCGAAAGTTGCTTCCAATCCTGCCACCACACGGTCGATGTAATGCTCGTCAATCTGGGCTTCAACCTTGTATACTCCCACAGAGTTGATCTGTCCGATCTTGGCTCCGCCCGAGATAGTCTGTCCCAGGACCACGTCCAGAAGTCCCAACTCACCGTCGATGGGAGCCTTGACGATAAGGTTGTCCTTACGGCGGCGTATCATCGACATGTTGATGAGCATGTTCTCGAGACTCTCTTCCATCCTGTCGATCTGGGTTCCGCGATACAGGCTGTCCTGACGGGAACGCTCCTGGATGAGCTCGTATTTCTTGACGGCCAGGTCGTAATCCTCCTTCGCCTTGATGTAGTCTTCCCTGGCGATCAGCTTGTCTTCGTAGAGCGCTTTCTGCTGCTCATAGGCGCGTTGCATGCGTTCCACCTGGGTACCGTATTCGAGCACATTCTGCCGTACGTCCAGTTTCTGCTGTTCCATCTGGATCTGGGTGTTGCGGAGGATGTTCTCCTTCTCTGCCAGTTCGGCCTCGGAATTCAGGATCTGGAGGTCCAGGTTGTCGTTGGAAAGGACCAGGATGGGGTCTCCGGCTTTGACGGTGGAGCCTTCCTCGATAAGGATTGCCTGCACCATTCCTCCTTCCTGGGGAGACAGCTGGATGGTAGTCATCGGCTGCACCCTTCCGCTGACCCGGATGTAGTCATTGAATTCGCCTCTGGTGGCTGTGCTGACAGTCAAAGTGTCCTTGTCCACGCGCAGGGTCTTCGCATTGGGCCTTGCGATAAGGTAAATGATGAATACGGCCAGAAGGGCGCCGAGCCACCAGGGCAGGGCTTTCTTCGTGAATGCCACTCTCCAGCCTGTTTTCTTTTCTAGTATCCTATCCATGATGTTGTGTTTTTTCTACTGGTTGATGTATTCCTCTCCGTTGTAATAGCGTACGACAGAGTCCTTTATGAGGTACTTGAACAAGGAGTTCATCTCATCTGCCTTGGATTTCAGGTAATTGTTGGTAGCTGTCTGAAGCTCCAAAGGTGAGATGAGGCCCTGCTCCATCTTTTTCAGGTTGAGATTGTAGGCTTCCGCCTGGATCTCACACTTGCGGAGGGCCTGCTCATAGGCCGCCGCCGATCCTTCACGGTCCTGGATGGCCCTGCGGACTTCCGATTCGACATCGCGGCGCTTCTGGTCATATTCGGCCGTGGCCTTGGCCAGGGCGTTGCGTTGCTTGGCTATCCTGGAATGCTTCTGCATCCTGCCCCAGATGGGGAATGACACGGACATTTCCACATATTCACCGCCATTGTTCCTGAACTGGTCGCTGAAGCTCTTGGACTGTGCACCCTGGATCGAATAGAGGGAAGTGTTCCATCCGGCATACATCCCGACTGAGGGGAGCAACTGCCATTTCGTGGTGTTCAGTTCTCTTTTTGCATTCTGTGCCTGCCATTGGGCTATCTTCACCTGTGGATTGTTCTCCAGGGCGTAGGAGACGATGGATTCTTCACGTTCGTCCATGATGGCGGCGGAGTCCTCACCATAGGCGGGGGAACTGATGGATGTCTCGATGACCAGTTCCTCGTCTTCCGGCCAGAACATAAGATCGGAGAGGGTGGTCAGCTGGTCCTTGTACGAATTCCGGACAGTGATGAGGTCGTACTTCCGGTCGGCCAGGTCGGCTTCCATCTGGACGACGTCAGCGTGCCCCTTCTGCCCGATTTCCTCCTGCTTCACGGCTTTGGTCAGGGCGAGTTCCGCTGCGCTGACCTGTTCCTCGTAAATGTCGGCCAGTCTCTTGTTGTAGACCACGTTGTAATAGGCCTCCATTACGGCCAGGCAGATGTCGGCTTCGGCCTGCTTCTCCTGTGACTCGCTGATGGCAAGGCCGGTTTTGGATATTTTGAGGTTGTTCACTGCCTGGAAGCCGTTGAACAGGTCGAAACCGGCACTGACACTGTAGCTGTTGTGGAATGAAGTCTGGGTAAAATAGGTGTTCGTCTCGGGGTCGATGGAACGTCCGAAATTGTAGTAGGCGTATGTGCTGCTGCTGATGTTCGGAGTGAAAGCCTGCAGGATCGCGTCCCTGCGGGCTATCTTAGCATCTCCCGTCGCGGCCTGCTGGATACGGAGTTTGGTCGAGTTGGATATCGCATACTCCATGCAGTCCTTAAGAGTCATGATCCTTGACGGTTCCCCGGCTTGCAGGTTTCCTGCAAGCCACGGAGCCATCACACAATACACACTTATAAACGTTATGAATGTTTTCTTGATCATATTCTTTCCCGTTTTTGCATAAAAGGCAAGCATCGAGCGTGCCAAACCGCGTAATTGGTTGGCTAACAATATATTAAGTATTTACGGGTGGGTGTAAAGTTGTAAAGGTCTTTACACTTTTCTGTAAAGGCTTTACACTTTTTTAATTGAATATGAGTTCGAAGACGGTGGAGGTTTCGTCGCTGCGAAGCAGCTCGATTGTACCGTTGTGGTTGCGCATTATCTGGCGCGAGATGGAGAGACCTATGCCGCTGCCTTCCTTCTTGGTTGTGTAGAAGGGAATGAATATCTGTTCCTGGTTGGATGCGGGTATGGGCTCACCGTCATTTGATACCCGGAGTATGACCTCGTCATCCTTGCCCATCTTCCCCGTGACCTCGATGTTTCTTGCCCCTGCCTGGACGGCGTTCTTGATGAGATTGATAAGGATTTGGGAGATCTGGCTTTCGTCGGCGTAGATCATAAGGTCGATGTCAATGGGAATATACCTGCAGACCGCACCGGCGGATGCCACCAGTTCGCTGTTGAGGGAAATAATCCTGTCCATCAGTTCCTGGATGTCGACAGCTTTCCTGACGGGCCTGGCGACTCCGCTGAGCTGCCTGTAGGTCTGCACGAACTTTATCAGGTTCTTCGAGGAATCGGAGATGGTCTCCAGCCCGGCCTTGAGATCCAGTTCGCTCCGGCCCTGGTCATCGACCGACTCGGCCAGTGCGTCAGAAAGCGATGCGATGGGGGAGACCGTGTTCATGATCTCGTGGGTGAGCACACGGATGAGTTTGGTCCAGGAATCCTGTTCGTGGGCCTGCCTCTGGCGTTCGAAGATGGAACGGATGCGGTTGAGGGTGCGGTTGAAGCGGTTGCTGTCCTTGAATCTGAAGTTAAGTTCCCCGTCCTCGAGGGCGTCCATCATGTATGCGACCTTGCGGATTGCCTTCCTCCTGGTTATGATCGTGGCCACTATGGCCGAGAGAAGTGCGGCAAGGACGCAGGCTCCGGCCACACACCACGTGGGAACTGTCATAGGCCGTATTTCTTCAGTTTGGCATATAGCGTAGGGCGACTGATCCCGAGCATCTTGGCTGCCGCCGAGATGTTGCCGCCGCAGCGTTGCATCGCCTCCTTGACAAGGGTTTCCTCGTCGCGTCCGTCGTCAAAGCCGCGTTCGGGACGGCTTGTCTGGGAGTCTATGGATATATCCTTGGCTGTCAGGGTATTCCCTTCGGAAAGGATGACCGCCTTCTCCATGCAGTTCTGAAGCTCCCTGATATTCCCGCTCCAACGATGTGCCTCAAGTACAGCCCTTGCACCGTCATCAAGTCCTGATATGCTCCGGTGGTATTTCAGGGCGAAATCGGAAATGAACCTTTCAGCCAGAGGAACGATGTCTCCCTTGCGCTCACGGAGAGGCGGAAGGGCGATGTGGACGGTGTTGATCCGGTAGTACAGGTCTTCCCTGAACCTTCCTTCACGGACCAGGGCTTCAAGGTTCATGTTGGTCGCGCAGATCAGCCTTATGTCTACAGGACGGGCCTGGGTACCCCCCACGGGGATTATGCTCCTGTTCTGGATGGCGCGCAGGAGTTTGGCCTGGAGATGTGGAGGGATATTCCCGATTTCGTCAAGGAACAGCGTACCTCCGTCTGCCTGCTCGAATTTGCCAGTATGGTCGGTATGTGCGTCCGTGAATGCTCCCTTTACGTGGCCGAACAGCTCGCTTTCGAACAATGTTTCGGTTATTGCTCCGGCGTCAACCGCTACAAGGGGTTTCCCGCTTCTGGCGCTGTGTGCATGTATCTCCTTAGCGAGTACATCCT
>JAEEGH010015629.1_pt1 | contig 16451 bp, 10 predicted proteins | sample 9134181 | NCBI WGS metagenome assembly JAEEGH01 (sample SAMN16246544, study PRJNA631951) | gut metagenome | biome: gut microbiome; feature: rumen; material: DP-attached | host: Bos | place: Iran: Karaj | collected 2018-10
GAGCCGCTCTTTTCACCAATTGCTGGGTACGGGCCATATAAACGGTGAAAATCTGCCATTTGCTCTCACTATCCTTCGATTTCCAAGACAGCACATTGTCTGTCACCATGTTCGTAAGATCCACAGGAGTAGCCTCCATGTCCAACCTATAGGCCATCACCTTATGCACTCTGGCAGTCTTCCAGGCAGCTCCTTCGTCTGCATCTGTAGAAGAAGCAGCTTTCAGGCTCTCTGTAGGTGCCAGGTTCAACTTGGTTTCAGGAATCCTGTTCATCAGTTGCATGAGCTTGCTCACATGCTCCACCTGAATGGTATCCACACGGAACATCACCCTACATGCAGCTTCTGACTGTGGTACCTGCGGACCACCAAAGGGCCATCCTGTACCAGTGTTCATGTCAATCTGCATACGATTGCGGATACCCAATTCCTCTACATGTTTGAGTATTTCCATCCATCGAGGAGAAAGGAAATCCACATTCTTCGCCTCATTGCCTTTCACCCCATAGATGGGCGTGATTTCCAACGTGCGGATGCCATGACTGGAATACTCCTTCATCAGTTCACTAAGTTCCTCTTCTTCGACGGCACTGCCCAACCACCACCATCGACTTCCAGCATGTGTCTGGATAGAAGATGCTGGCCATCTTTGTGCTTGAGCACTTAATGCCATCAGGCATGCCAATATCAGCAAAAATCTTCTCATAAAAATACTTTTTTATTGCTCCCCTAGGGGAGCTGTCACGTAGTGACTGAGAGGTTACCCCTCCCTTACCCTCCCCTACCTTAGGGGAGGGAACTATTTAATTAATTATCATCGTTGAGAGCGACTGTGCAGCCATCTGCACTTCAAACTGGTGTTCACCAAAAGCTAAGGTCAGAGTCTTAGGCTGATCTGTCTGATTACCAAGCACCACCACCAAACTGCCATCAGTATTCAAGAAGGCAAGGGCATTCTTGCAATCGCCACCCAATTTCAGCACTTTGGCTCCTGGCAAGACGTAATGACTCACGTGCTTCATCACATAGTATTCAGGGGTGAACTTGAATGACTTCTCTGCTTCATTGACTGTCACTAAAGAGTTCTGGCGCCATCCCCAATGGCTCACACCACCTTCAAGCAAGGAGATGTTCCAATAGAAATAAGCACTAGTGCCTTGATTAAGATAGTACTTCATCAAGTCCCAAGAATGGGAAGCTCCTGCATAGTCGTTGCGTCCATTGCCACATTCCTGCTCGCTCTGATACATAGGCAACTGTGGGTATTTCTGATGCAAGGTAGGCATAGCGTTCTTTCCTGCCCATTGAAAGCCCATACCCTTGATGTATTTGGCAGACTCCTCATTAGAGAGTATAGTATCCCAAAGCGAGGCATCTGCACGCTCCATCGTTCCCAGATAAACATCCACGCCACGCTTCTCCATCTCTGGTCCCAGGTATTTCAAGAAGTTGTTCAGTCCCTGTGGAGTCCATGTGCAAGCAGGATACCACTGTGCAGAGTTAGGCTCATTCTGTGGCATCACCATGAAGATATCTATCCCCTTCTCCTTATAGGCATCGATGAACTTGCCAAAGTAGCGGGCATAGGTTTCCAAGTATTTAGGATCTTGCGTAAAGGCATCTTCGCCCTCACGGATCTGCTTGTCGATTGCCAAACCGTTTTCTGCATTAAACCTGCCACGCAGCATTTCTGTTGATGTGTTAGCATAGTGCTTGTTGGTCTTCATCCAAGCTGGTGGGCACCAAGGCGACGCCCAAATGCGCAATGCTGGGTACTGCGCCTTTGCCTCACGGATAAAGGGAATCAGGGTAGCCTCATCATGAGCAATGGAGAAATGCTCCAAATCAAAGTCGCCATCCACATCATCGTAGCTGTAATAATCGAGACTGAAATCGTTGGCACCCAGAGGCATACGGTTCATGGTGAAGTTGAGTCCCACCCCAGGCGCATAGAGTTCGCGGAAGATGCTGTCCCTATCCTGCTGACTCAGTAAGCTGAGGGAAGTCCATCCCAATTCGTTGAAGCAAGCGCCAAAGCCCTCGATGGTCTGCTGGAATGCCAGAGGATCGATCACCAAGGTAGAGTCGCCTACGCCCATAGTCAGGTCTAAATCGAACATAGGCACTTCCATATCTAATACCGTCTGCCAAGGACTATCCATGGTAGAGGTAATCATCTGCACACTTCTCATCTCTTCTTGGCAAGCAGTGAAAACCATCAGCGTACTTGCTGCACAAAGTAATTTTAATGCTTTCATTTTTATTTAATTTGAATCGTTATATTCCGTTCATAAGCTTGAGGATAAACCCTGTATGAAGCGAAGATGCCCCTGGCTGTACATCCCACGCCAGAAGTGGCATAATCTAAGTTCAGCGTCACTCCGTCTTGCTTTTCCAACTGATACTGATACACTGCCTTGGTGAGATTCTCAGTGCTATACGGATAGGCATTGAAGTTGAACAGCTCATTCATCTGGAACTTCAGTCCCTTCCCCTCAGCATCAGTCATGGAGAGCCATCGATTATCTGTGCGCAAGCCATGATCCTGAGGAATGAGGTATGGTTCATACATGTCATCCACAGAGGTCTGGTAAACTCCTATCTTATAGCCTGTCTTACGATCGGGATAGTTCTCCTCAGGACCACGTCCATAATAATTCACCTGAGTAAGACCAGCATCCAGTGTCATGGTCAGTCCGATACGAGGCAACCATGCAGGCATTGTTCCTTCAGGCAGCACTTTATGTTTCAGACGAATGCTTCCATCTCCATCTATTTCGTAATCATATTGTTCCTCGAAACCTTTATATACAGCACCAAATACATAGGTGTCATGACGTTCCTGGGTATTATTTCCTATCTGACTGAAATTGCGCACGCTCACATACACCTTGCCATTGGCTTCACGCACCTCTATGCTCAGAGGCACGTAGGTCACCTTATTCAAACCAGCTGAGTAATACTCATTGGCAAGCATCATGCCCATGTTGTTATCCCAAGAATTGTTTCTAAATCGGAAAGCATTCCAGGAATCCAGCTCGTTGGCCAAAGGGGCACGCCAAACATTCAGTTTCAATGGCGCACGTAGCATCTCTTTGCCATCCTTGACCAAAGAAACCAGTTGTCCACCTGCATTGAAGGTATAGGTAAAGTCTTTCCCTGTCACTTTCACACCATCTGCATCTTGCTGGAAAGAGGCTCCAGAAGTAGAGGCTGTTTCATTCATTACAGGCACACTCCAAGGCAGTTCCAACTGATCCCAAGCCACTTCATGACCAGTCTTTGCCCATAGTTCATCTTGCTTCAGCGCTGCGCTGATCAGCAATCGATATTCCTTACCTGCCTGCAGGACTGGCTGAGTGAAAGGCACTTTCACCACCTTCTTGGTAAGTGGAGGCACATCCAGTGCCAAGGTACCAGAAGCCACCACCTCACCATCTGCCTGAATCTCCCAACGTGTATCATAGACAGAGGCATTGAGGAAATGGTTACGATTCCAAACCTCCACGGTCCCATCTGCAGTATTCAGCCAAGAGAAGCTCAGTGGTTGTGCACTCTTCTTCATCTGCCACATCTCTGGTTGTGGGGTACGATCAGGCCAGATGCTTCCATACGTACGGGCTCCAATGCCATAGCTGAAGTACTTTTCACCAGGTGTTTCACTCTCAAAGTCGAGCCAAAGCACTGCTTTCTCCTTCGTGAGTTCGTCAGCATTCAACGCCTGTGTGAATAGTCCCACTTTATCTATTTGTGCATCGCAGATATGCACTTTGGTTTCCTGCCCATGTGTCTGTTCATTGCGCCCAATGTTTACAGGATACGGATAGTTACGTATCTTTCCTGTGGCTTCTGTCTGTGCCACCACTGTGCCATCAATGCTCAGCGTCAGCTGTTGCCCGTTATAAACAGCCAGCAGATCGTGCCAGTTATTCTCCCAATTTGTAGGCAATTTGCCTTCTGCCTTATAGAGTTTGTCCGTGAAGAGATAGAAATAGATATCTTCCTTTCCATTTTGCTGGATACCAAACTGGTTACTGCCTTTGGTAATGAAAGAGCCACAGTCGCTGATAAGTGCACGAGGGAATACCCGCATCGTAATCGTGAGTTGGTCCCCACTGATTTCCACATTGTCACTGCGATACACCTCAACCCATTGGTCGTGCCCATTCAGATCGAGCACCGTTTCCGCATCCTTTTTCTTCCCTACTTTCACCAACTTGGCATTACCCATCAGATGCGCTGGCGTATGGTATGGAGAATCGTCAGTTAGCAGTCGTGCCTGTTGCGTCAAACCTGGACTTACGAAATCCCAAATCGCGCCACCCATACTACGAGGTTGGGCATAAATCACACGCCAAAAGTCGTCCAATGCACCACCACCATTACCTGCTACACTGAGGTACTCATCCATGAATGAGGGACGTGTATCGCCATCGCCATGCAGACCCACTTGCAAATCGAGTTCCTCTGGCGTAGGATAACGAGGACCAATAATCTCTTCTGCAGGATGAGAATAAGCATTGCCACCATACATCCAAGAACGTGTAGGGTCATACTTGCGCCCTTCCTTAATCACTTCACCAATCAGCTCTCCCTCCCCACTCTCATTGCCTGCACTCCAGAAGAGGATGCAAGGATAGTTGCGATCACGCAGCACCATGCGACGCACGCGTTCCTGATACATTTTCAAGTAGGCAGGATCGCGAGAAATGCGCTCTGAAGCATGGGCCTCATCGCCTGTCTCATCAATGATGAAAAGACCATACTCATTGGCCAGTTGTAAATACCTGTTCACAGGAGGATAATGGCTGGTGCGCACCGCATTGAAATTGAACTGCTTCAGAATCTCCATGTCTTTACGGATGACGGACTCCTGCATCATGTGTCCCCACTCTGGATGCTGCATATGACTGTTTTGGGCATTCACCTTCACAGGCACGCCATTCAAGTAGAACACCCCGTTTTCTATCTTGGTTTCCTTAAAACCTATGCGCTGCACAGCTTTATCGATTTCCTTGCCTTCTGCATCTGTGAGCGACAGATTCAGTGTATAGAGATTAGGCGTTTCGGAAGTCCATTTCAGGGGATGACTGATCAATTTCTCCACACTCACTGCCCCATTCCTTACTTGATCTTGCATGGTAGCCACTTCGCGTCCCTCAGCATCCTGTAGTTGCAGGTTTACCTTCATGCCATCTGAGGAGGCTCCGCCATAGGTTTTCACCCAAGCATTGACTTTCAAAGTGGCATCGTTGTATTGATCGTCTAAATCCGTCATGACTTGCCAATCGAACAGACGGGTATTTGGGGTGGCAAACAGCCACACATCATCGAAGATACCCGCCAAACGCCAGTAGTCTTGCTGCTCCATGTAGTAACCATCAGAATACTTCGTTACGAGCACTGCCAACGTATTCTCACCCCGTTCCAGATACTTGGTAATGTTATACTCTGCAGGTTCCTGTCCGCCTTCATTGTAGCCCACTTCCTGACCATTTACCCACACAAAGCTGGCAGAAGCCACTTTCTCAAAGCGCAAAAAGACCTGTTGGCCACTCCAACTGGCTGGTATCTGGAAGGTGGTACGATAGGCACCACTAGGGTTATAGTCGCGTGGCACATAAGGAGGATTGGCTCTAAAAGGTGTGGTGGTATTGCGGAACATTGCATCGCCAAAGCCTTGCATCTCCCAATTGGAAGGCACAGAGATCGTATTCCATCGCTTGACATTATAATTGGGCAAGAAGAACAACGTAGGAATCTCTTCTGGTGTATTGGCATAGAAGAACTTCCATGTGCCATTCAATGACTGACTCTTTTCTGGAATCCAATAGGCATGCCCTTCTTCCTGGCCCTCCTCGAAGACCTCGGTGTTCTCGATGTAATCATACAGATGACTGATATAGCCACGTTGTACCTGTGCTGACAATGCCAATGGCAGCCAACATAAGGACAAGAATATTAAAAGACGGTATTTCATAGCTTCACTTTTTATGAAGCAAAGATAATGCTTTTTTAGAAGCACACGTAACGAAAGGACATAAAAAAAGGGATACCGCTGTATCCCAACCTTGTTAACCTTAAATCTAATACTATGAAAAACACGATACAAAGATACGGACTTTCTACATTCCTGCAAATTATCCAAATAAAAAAGTATGTTTTATAACATTCTTTAATACTATTACAGGGATTTTTTCTAAAAATCGCGCTTTTTGCACAGAAAAGTTGTAAATTCGCAGCCATGAAAGAGAAGTACGACCTTATAGCGATTCTTGGTCCCACAGCTTCTGGGAAGACGCCCTTTGCTGCGCACTTGGCAGCTGCACTCGATGCGGAAATCATCAGTGCAGATTCGCGTCAGGTATATCGAGGCATGGACCTTGGAACTGGAAAAGATCTGGCAGATTATGTGGTGGAGGATCGCCCTATCCCCTATCATCTTATCGACATCTGCGATCCTGGCTATAAGTACAATGTCTTCGAGTATCAGCGTGATTTTCTCCGTGTGTATGAGGACATCTGTTCCAGAGGGAAGTTGCCCATCATGTGTGGAGGGACAGGCTTATATCTGGAGGCCATCCTTGGGGGGTACCGACTGCTGGATGTGCCTCAGAATCCTGCATTGAGGGCTTCTTTAGAGGGTAAAAGTTTAGAGGAGCTGACAGAAATCCTGAAAGGCTATAAAAAGCTGCATAACACCACAGATGTGGACACTGCCAAACGTGCCATTCGTGCCATCGAGATAGAGGAGTATTATTTGCAAACCCCTCCAGAAGTGCGCTCTTTTCCTGAGCTTCACAGCCTTATCATTGGGACGGATATCAGTCGTGAATTGCGTCGCGAAAAGATTACACGGAGATTGAAACAGCGCTTGGATGAAGGTATGCTCGATGAGATTCGTCGCCTCCTTGATAGTGGCATTCCTGCAGATGACCTCATCTATTATGGTTTGGAATACAAGTACCTCACCTTGCACGTCATTGGAAAGCTCAGTTATGAAGAAATGTTCTCGCAATTAGAAATCGCCATCCACCAGTTTGCGAAACGCCAAATGACGTGGTTCCGTGGCATGGAGCGTCGTGGTTTCACCATCCACTGGATAGATGCCACATTGCCTATGGAGGAGAAAGTGGCGAAGGCAATAGCCATGTTATAAAATAATGAAGCACTGCCAGAGCGCTCTCTGTGCAGTGCTTCTACTTTGACGTCGTTTCTCGCAAACTCAATCAATTTTATCTTAAGGCTAGGAGCTTAGGGCTCCTTCGCTTGTTTTTCTAATGTTTCTCTCTCACATATTTATACAGATAGACAGTGTTGCCTATAGTATAGGGGGCTATATCATTTTTTATGTGATTCACTTGAGCTTCATTCTGCATCCAGTGGAATAGTTCCCACAGATAGCCTATATGCTCTATGATATCACAATCTGTACAATTGATGTCTATCTGCAACTGGTTGTTCCCCATATAGCAATGGCGTGAGTGCGACCGTCTGCCTCCAGTGACAGGTTCATCGAATTTCATGGTCCATTCACCCATTTTCAGCTTGTTTGATGCCTTACCCTTGTCATCTATAAAGAGTACAAAGAAATCTGAATTATAGCTTTGATGAAAGGCGTAGTCATACTCACAGATCACCATGGCAAACTTGGCATCGTCCAAATGGTAGGGCATCGCAGAGACTTCTACCTCACCTTTCTCTGTGATTCCCACAAAGCGAATGGAGGTGATGTCTATCTCTGGGTACAGCTTGCGCACCTCACCAGAGAAGTCCTTCGCTATTTCTATATGTTGTTCTTCCATTTGTACTTAAAATTAGCAAGCGGGGGCTTCACAGCTGCCGCTTGCTGGCGCATTAATAACATCTTTTTGAGATGTGAATTAATATCTTTTATTACATTTCAATAATCTTCAATTATACAGAAACATTAGGCCTGTATGTTGGAAATAGTTGGCCATCGGATTTATCTGCACGTACTTTGTATATGTCCATAACTATGGTCATAAATGTCCATAGGTGTGGACATAAATGTTCATAACTGTATTTTTTCTGTAGTTAGGAAAAAATTTTTTTCTAACTAGGAAAAATGACTTTCCTCGTGAGGGCGTAAAAATTCCCTCGTGAGGGAGGCCGATTTTGGCACCTTTACTTATACCCTTTTGAGATAGGGCAAGCTTACGGCAAACTCCCTCGTTGGTTACGGCAATCTGGGAGTTTGCTTACAGCTAACCGATGTTCTTATAATGCGTTTCTCTATTTTCTACTGTTGTTCTATCCTTTGGTTTAGTTACGGTAAACTGATAGTTTGCAGTAACTTATCCTTAGTGAATCTAGCAGAATGGATTATGAAGCGTTAGGACCTGCACCATCACTACCACTTAAAAGTGTCCACTCCATCTCTCCTTCATGGAAATGAAGTTGTCCATCGATGGTCCATGCATAACCTATTTGGTATTCACCATGTTTGTTTTTCATCCAGTATCTTGCTCCAGCAGGATTTCCATGTGTGTTTTGGTCATTTCCCATTGCTGCAGGAATTTCACCAACGCTTGCTACAGCTGCTTGAACTTCAGGCATATCCATTGTTGGTGTTACAGGAGTGTCTAATCTAACATATATATATCCCATGCTATGTCCAGCATGTGTAACCTGTCCGACTGCAGCGTTTTCGCCAGCAGTAGGATCTGTATTATTAAATACATAATGATCACCATTAACAGCACCACCCGTACATACTAATTCCAATCCCCATTTGTAACAACCTGCAATGTACTCCTGCGGAGCAAAGCTCTGCGCCTCGAGCCTTAAGCTCTCCCATTTTTCAATTCTTTTTTCCATAATTCTAGAATTTTATATTAAACATTTTATTTCACTTCCTCTAAGATTTTATATGCTAAGCAACGAGATACGAACTGGCGGAGCTCCACTTCCATGTCGTGCTCATTCCCTTCGAAATGAGACTTCATGGCTTGAAGCACGAGGTTGGTGGAGTTGGGCTTTTGGAATTGCTCCCAAACGAAACGGCTGCTGGCATTCAGTGACATCATGCCATTGAACTGCTGCGCCATCTCACCTGTGGGTACGACTAACCATTCGTCAGCCACTTGCGTCATGATGAAGTTGGGATTCACTTGATAGACTTTCTGGTCTTCACGCTGCTTGCCTTGCTCCAAGACACGGAGCAACTCTTCGTCGGAAAGGGATGCAAGTGTAGTAGGCTCCACCCCTTCTACAGGAATGTAGTACCACACGGGTTTGTTGAAGACACGTTTCATCAGTCGTCTCAAATGCCCACTGATCCCCCAATATGCAAGCTTGATTGGTTATAAAAAGAAAAGCGTGGGAATCGTACTTTCACCCGTCCCACGATCTGAATTATTGAAATGGCTTTGTAACAAAAACGAGCAACGCAGATACCCACATGCAAAGTAAGCGCATTATGTGCTATGCTATCATCACACATAAATACCCTACATGTCATCTACTTGCTACTTTGCCTCTCAGTTACATGAAGTTTGCGAAATTCCAGATCAAGAGAACAAAGCGTAAAGTAAACGCTTTCTTATGTCATCCCACCCACCTAAATCATCTGCGCTGCTCGTATATCGTTACATTATACTAATTTCTGAGTTATAATTATATATAATGTATATATAAGTACCACAAATAAAATAGTATAGTCTAGGACGGTGCAAATATAAATGTTTTTTACAAATCAAACAAGGAATAACAAAAATTTCTGAAATTTTTATTATCAGAAAAGAAAAATAAGAATAAATCTTGGATATTTGATAAGAGATACATATCTTTGTCCTACTAAATGTTTAACAATAAAATAATAAAGCGTATGGGATTTCTGAAAAGACTATGGGATGCTCTGAAGGGTGGTGACCGTGAAGGGCTGGAGACTTTGAGAAAAGAGGCTGCTGCCAAGGCTGCTGATATGGTGGACGACGCCAAGAAGGCTGCCGCTGAAGTGGCCGACAAGGTGGACGATGTAGTGGACGACCTGAAGGAAAAGGCTGCCGATGCTTCTAAGGACTTCAACGAGAAGTATGGCGACAAGATAGATGCTGTGAAGAAAGATGCTTCGAATGCATTCAAGGATGCCAAGAAGACCGTGAGCGACTTTGTGGATGATCTGCAGGAAAAGATCAAGGAAGTGAAGGATGATGCTGCAGAAAAGGTGGAGGACGTAAAGGCTGAAGCTGCTGAAACTGTAGAGGAAGCTAAAGCTGAAGCTGCTGAAACTGTGGAAGAAGTGAAGGAAGCTGTAGCTGAAAAGGTAGAGGATGTCAAGGAAGCCTATGCTGATGCTAAAGAGGCAGTGGCAGAAAAAGTAGAGGATGTCAAAGAGGCCGTAGCAGAGAAAGTAGAGGATGCAAAGCAAGCCTATGCTGAAGCCAAAGAAGCTGTAGCAGAAAAGGTAGAGGATGCTAAGCAAGCCTATGCTGAAGCTAAAGAAGCTGTGGCTGACAAGGTAGAGGATGCTAAGCAAGCCTATGCTGATGCCAAGGAAGCAGTTGCAGAAAAGGTGGAGGATGCTAAGGAAACCATCGCGCAAGTGAAGGCTGAAGTGGCAGACAAAATCGATGAAGTAAAGGAAGCTGACAAGAAACTCGAAGCTTAAAAAGATAAAACCTAAAAAGAACTTAAATCTTCTGCGTAGCTCTTTAAGAGCAGTTCTTCCCTCCCCTACGTGTAGAGGAGGGTTTTTTATGAACGCTATTTTTAGGCCTTAAATTTTGCAAGGGAAAGAAAAAGCCGTATTTTTGTAGGCTTGAATAAAAAAAATAAAGGTATGGACTATTTGAAAAACAACCCATATAACAACTTCTTCCTCTTGGCGGGTCCCTGCGTGATAGAGGGCGAGGAGATGGCGATGCGCATTGCAGAGAAAGCAGTGAGCATCACGGAGCGGCTGCATATACCTTATATATTTAAAGGATCGTATCGCAAAGCCAATCGTTCACGCTTAGATTCTTTCACGGGTATTGGTGATGAGAAGGCGCTGAAGATTCTGCGCAAAGTACGTGAGACATTTGGCATCCCTGTGGTGACGGACATCCATAAGGCTGAGGAAGCTGCGATGGCCGCTGAGTATGTGGATGTGCTGCAGATTCCTGCCTTCCTTTGCAGACAAACGGACCTTTTGGTTGCTGCTGCGAAAACTGGGAAGACTATCAACATCAAGAAGGGACAGTTCCTCTCTCCTCAAGCCATGCAATTTGCTGCTGACAAGGTGGTGGAAGCAGGAAACCCCGATGTGATGCTTACTGAGCGTGGAACAACCTTTGGCTATACAGACCTTGTGGTGGATTTCCGAGGCATCCCCGAGATGCAAGCCTTCGGATTCCCTGTAGTACTGGATTGTACGCATTCACTACAACAGCCAAATCAATCCAGTGGTGTAACTGGTGGCATGCCTCAACTGATAGAAACCATTGCCAAAGCAGGCATTGCTACTGGTGCAGATGGTCTATTTATCGAAACACACGAGAATCCAAGCATCGCCAAGAGCGATGGTGCCAATATGTTGCGTCTGGATTTGTTGGAAGGGCTGTTGGAGAAGTTAGTGCGTATTCGCGAAGCGGTGATTTAAAAATTGAGAATTGAAAATTGAGAATTGAGGATTAAGCTGCGCTGTCAGCAATGCGTTAACCCATCCGGATGGATAATTTTCAATTCTCAATCCTCAATTCTCAATATAAAAAAAGTGTAGTAAAAGACATAGGACTTGCGTCTAATGACATAGAAACTAAAAAAACTGAAATATGAAACAGACATTAAGAAAACTGGGACTGATGATGGTAATGGCCCTCATCGCCCTTACAAGTGTTAAAGCACAGATGCAGATGCCACCATTGCCAGTGGATCCAGCTGTGCGTATCGGACAATTAGACAACGGATTGACGTACTACATCCGTCATAATGAAAAACCTGAGAATCGCGTGGAAATGTACATCGCACAGAAGGTGGGTTCCATTCTCGAAGAACCTCGTCAGCGTGGATTGGCACACTTCCTGGAGCACATGGCTTTCAATGGTACCAAGAACTTCCCTACGCAGAAAGATGCTGAGGGTGTAGTGGACTGGTGTGAGAAGCATGGCATCAAGTTTGGTACCGATCTGAACGCTTATACCAGCGTGGATGAAACCGTGTATAACATCAACAACATACCTACTACCAATCCTGCCATTGTGGACAGTTGTCTGCTGATTCTGCATGACTGGAGCAACTTCGTGTTGTTGGAAGATGAGGAAATAGACAAGGAGCGTGGTGTGATTCGCGAAGAATGGCGCTCACGCGACAGCGGCATGATGCGTCTCTACACAGAGGCTCAGAGTGTATTGTATCCAGGCGACAAGTATGCTGATTGTATGCCTATTGGTAATATCGACGTGGTGAACAACTTCCCTTACAAAGATCTGCGCGACTACTACGATAAATGGTATCGTCCAGACCTGCAGGGTATCATCATCGTTGGCGACATCGACGTAGATGAAATGGAAGGTAAGATCAAGACCATGTTTGCAGACATTCCTAAGCCTGTGAATCCTGCAGAACGCGTGTATTATCCTGTGGCTGATAATGACGAGCCTATCGTATATATAGGTAGTGATCCTGAAATCACCAACCCAACCATCATGCTGTTCTTCAAGACGGATCCTTTCCCAGAGGAGATGAAGAACAACATGACCTACCTGATTACGCAGTCTATGATCAACTTGAGCACCTCTATGCTCAACAGCCGTTTCAACGAATTGCGCCAGAGTGCCAACCCTCCTTTCATTGCTGCAAGTTCCTATTATGACGACTATTTCTTGGCCAAGACCAAGGAGGCTTTGACGGTTCAAGCTACCAGCAAAGGCGATGGTGTAAGGGAGACTTTGGAAGCCATCTTGCGCGAAGTGATGCGCGTGAAGAAGTTTGGTTTTACTGCCAGCGAATATGAGCGTGCACGTGCCAACTTCATGCAATATCTGGAGAGCGCATATAACGAGCGTGAGAAGACAGAAAATGTGTCGTATGTAGCAGAATATCAGGACAATTTCCTGAACAACGAGCCTATCCCAGGCATCGAGTATGAGTATCAGTTGATGCAGCAGTTGGCTCCTAGTGTACCTGTAGAGGCCATCAACCAATTGGTAATGAGCGATGAAGGCTTGATTTCCAAGAACAACCGTGCAATCTTCATTGCCATTCCTGAAACTTCCAAGGATTATTGTCCTACAAAGGAAGAGGTATTGGCCATGCTGAAGAATATGGACAATCTGGAGGTAACTGCCTATGAGGATAAAGTAAGCGACGAGCCTCTGATGACAGAGGAGCCTGCTGGTGGTAGCATCGTCAGTGAGCAAGCCAATGCCATCTATGGCACTACGAAGCTGGTACTGAGCAATGGTGTTGAGGTCTATCTGAAGCCTACCGACTTCAAGGCTGATGAGATTCTGATGACAGGTACCAGTATTGGTGGTTCTGGTCTCTATCCTGATAAGGATATCCTCGACATCAACGTCATTAACGCTGTTGGTCCATTGGGTGGTCTGGGCAACTTCAGTCAGGTGGATCTGCAGAAAGTATTGGCAGGTAAGAAGGTTTCTGTATCTTCCAACGTAGGTGCACGTACAGAAAACATCAGTGGATCTTCTTCTCCTAAGGACTTTGAGACCATGTTGCAACTTACCTATTTGCGTTTCACGGCTTCACGTATGGATGCTGATGCCTTTGCCTCTTACAAGACACGTACAAAGAGTCAGTTGGAAAGTGCCAAGGCCAATCCTTTGAACTCCCTGAACGACTCTCTGCAGATACTGCTCTATGGACATCATCCACGCGTATTCATCATGCAGCCAGAGCATGTGGATCAGATTAATTACGATAAGGTGATGCAGATGTACACCGATCGCTTCAGCGATGCAGGCGACTTCCGTTTCTTCTTCGTGGGCAACATCGATATGGCAACTGCGAAGCCTCTGATTGCTAAGTATCTGGGTGGTCTTCCATCAAAGGGACGCAAGGAAGCAGAACGCGATACAGGCATGCGTTGGCGTAAGGGCAACATCGTGAATGAATATGCCAAACCTCTGCAGACTCCTATGGCAACCATCTTCATGGGTTATACTGGCAATGTGGCTTATACATTGAGAAACAACATCTTGATGAGTGTACTGTATCAGGCTCTGGATATGGACTTTACAGAGCAAGTGCGTGAGCAGGCAGGTGGTACTTATGGAGTGACTTGTATGGGTCAGTTGGTAAATCATCCTGAAGAGCAGGAAATCCTGCAGATCGTATATCAGACCGATCCTACAAAGCGCGTACAGTTGAATGCCCTTGTTGATAAGATTGTGGCAGAGATGGCACAAAATGGTCCATCTGAAAGTCACCTTCAGAAAGTGAAGGAGTATATGCAGAAGCAATATACTGACAATCAGAAGGAGAACAGCTACTGGATGGGCAATCTGGATGAGTATTTCGACAGTGGCCTCGATATGACTCAGGGCTTCCTCGACATAGTGAATAGCCTGACAGTAAAAGATGTGCAGCAGTTTGCCAACGACCTCATTAAGCAGGGCAACAAAGCTACGCTGATTCTTACTGCAGAAGAGTGATAACGACATAGTACAGACATGAACGTCATTTACGAACTATATAAGCTAGGGAAGCTGGCAGAGAAACGCCACCCGATGTATGAAAGCAGCAAGTATGCCAAGCTGATGATCTACATCGGGGCGGCTTTCTGGGCTGGCTATCTGGCATTCTTTGGCATCCTCTTCGCCATAGGATTCCAAGGCGAAGCAGTGGAGCCGTACCACATGTTGAATCAAGGACTGCTCTTTGTGCTTGTGTTGGACTATGTGATGCGCTTCACTTTCCAAAAGCCACCTACGCAAGAGATGCAACCTTTCCTGTTGCTTCCTATCAAGCGGATAAGACTGATAGATGCACTGCTGATTCGTTCTGGTCTGAGTGCATTCAACTGGATATGGCACTTTATGTTTGTGCCTTTCGCCTTACTGACTGTATTGCGATTCTACGGACTTTGGGGTGTCCTTACCTACCTGGTGGGTATCTGGCTGTTGATACTTATCAACAATTACTGGTATCTGTTCACCCGTACTCTGATTAATGAAAAGATATGGTGGTTCCTATTGCCAGTAGTGGTATATGGAGCCTTGGCAGCTGCTGTCTTCATCCCAGAAGAGAGTCCAATCTTTGACTTCAGCATGAACGTAGGCGAAGGGTTTATCACAGGAAGCATACTGACCTTCTTAGGTGTATTGGCCGTGTTGGCTCTCATGGTGCTTGCAAATCGTATCTTGCTGAGCCACCTTTCTTACAAGGAAAATGCTAAGGTAGAGGATGCGACAGTGAAGCATGTGAGTGACTATGGTTTCTTCAATCGCTTTGGAGAAATCGGCGAATACATGCGTCTGGAGCTGAAACTGGCTACACGCAACAAGACACCTAAGCAACAGGTCTATACAGCCATCGGTATCGTAGTGATGTTCGTGGCATTGGTAAGCTTTACAGATGTCTATGGAAGCGGAATGCAGACTTTCATCTATTTCTACAACTTTGCCATCTTCGGAGTGATGTTTTTGGCTAATGTGATGAGCTATGAAGGCAACTACATCGACGGCTTGATCACACGTAAGGATAGTCTTTACCATCTTTTGCTGGCTAAGTTCTACCTCTATTCCGTCTTGATGGTACTGCCAATGATATTGATGATTCCTTCCATGATAGTGGGCAAATCGAGTTTCTTGCTTTGCCTCTCCTGGATGATTTTCATTTCAGGTTTCGTGTATTTCCTGTTTTTCCAGGTGGCTGTTTATAACAAGAATACGTTGCCTTTGAATAAGAAACTGACAGCGCGCCTGAATACTAACGGTACACAGCAAGTCATCACTTTAGTAGTATTTGCTGTACCTTTAATCTTGCGTTTTGCCCTTGATGCCTTCCTTGGTGCGGATGTGACAAATATCATTTTCATCCTCATAGGCTTAGGGTTCATCGTTACGCATCGTCTGTGGATACGCAATGTCTATCACCGTTTCATGGCCAAGAAGTACGAACAGTTGGAAGGCTTTAGGAATACGAGAACGTGATAGGTAATAGAAAATTGAACATTGAGCATTAAGAATTATGATTACGATAAGCAACTTAGTTAAGCGTTTTGGCGAGAAGGTCGCCGTGAATATCGACAGTTATGTGGTGAATGCTGGCGAGATGATTGGTCTGGTGGGCAATAACGGTGCAGGAAAGACTACCCTCTTCCGCCTGATACTCGATTTGCTGAAAGCTGATAATGGCAACGTCTGCATTGACGAGACGGACGTAAGTAAAAGCGAGGACTGGAAGCGCAAGGTTGGAGCCTTTATTGATGAGAGTTTCCTGATCGACTACCTCACTCCTGAAGAGTATTTCTACTTCATCGGTAA
>JAEEGH010015630.1_pt1 | contig 16450 bp, 13 predicted proteins | sample 9134181 | NCBI WGS metagenome assembly JAEEGH01 (sample SAMN16246544, study PRJNA631951) | gut metagenome | biome: gut microbiome; feature: rumen; material: DP-attached | host: Bos | place: Iran: Karaj | collected 2018-10
GCCGGTGGCAGCAAAGTAGAACTTGGTCTTGGGCTCCGTGCCGGAAGGACGAACGGAAACTACGTCCCCTGCCTCGTTGAAGAACTGGAGGACGTTGCTCTTGGGAAGGCCGGTCTCTTCAGGCTTGTTGTAGTCGATGACTTTGGCAAGAGGGCTGCCGGCGATAACCTTGGGAGGGCATGCACGGTAATCCGCCATGATCTTCTGAATCTCCTCAGCACCGGATTTGCCCTTACGGACTATGTAGACCATCTTCTCCACGTACAGGCCGTACTTCTGGTAGACCTTCTGGAGGAGCTGCCACAGCGTGAGACCCTGCTCTGCAGCCCACGCGGCGCATTCTGCAACAGCGCAGCCTGCCACCTGGGCACACTTGTCACGTACGAAATCTCCCAGGTTGAAACCGTAGCTTTCCTCACCGCCGCAGATGAACGACGCCTTTCCTTCCTGCTGCTTCTGAATCTCTGCAATGTATTTGAAGCCGGTGAGCACATTGTAGCACTTTACGCCGAAGTCCTTGCAGATTGCAGCGATGAGTTCAGATGTGACGATGGTCTTTACGCAGTACTGCTTGCCGTTCAGTTTGCCCAGCTCTTTCCAGCGGGTGAGGATATAGTAGGTAAGGAAGCTCCAGGTCTGGTTTCCGGTAAGCTGAACCATCTTGCCCTGGTCATTACGAACCGCAATTCCAAGGCGGTCTGCGTCAGGATCCGTAGCCAGAACCAGGTCTGCGCCTGTTTCATCGGCCTTGGCAAGGGCCATGGCCATGGCGGCAGGCTCCTCCGGATTGGGCGATGCCACGGTGGGGAAATTGCCGTCCGGAACTTCCTGCTCCGGGACATGGATAATATTGGTGAAGCCGATGCGCTTCAGGGCTTCGGGCATAAGGCGTACGCCGCAGCCGTGGAGGGGCGTATAGACTATCTTGAGGTCTGCGTGCTTCTTGACAGCTTCCGGGGAGAGCATGAGGGAAAGCTGGTCCCTGAGGTAGCACTCGTCAACCTCTGAGCCCATGATCTCGATGGGGGCCTTGGGCTCTCCGGGTACCGGAGCGAAGCGGACATCGGCAGGGTCTGCAATCTTGCCGACCTCATTGACGATATCCTTGTCTACGGGAGCGGTAATCTGGCCGCCGTCCTCCCAGAATACCTTGTAGCCGTTGTACTCCTTGGGGTTGTGGCTGGCGGTTACCATGATGCCGGCAGTGGCCTTCTTGAGGCGGATGGAGTAGCTGAGCTCCGGAGTGGGACGGAGGTCTTCGAACAGATAGACCTTGATGCCGTTGTTGGAAAGGACTTCTGCCGATATCTCTGCGAAAAGGCGTGAATTGTTGCGGCTGTCGTGGCTTATGCACACGCTGGCGGCGCCCTTCACGTTGGCCTTGATGTAGTTTGCAAGACCCTGTGTGGCCATGCCAACGGTGTACTTGTTCATGCGGTTGGTGCCAGCGCCCATGATGCCGCGAAGGCCGCCGGTACCGAACTCCAGGTTGCGGTAGAAGGCGTCTTCAAGCCCTACGGGGTCCGTTTCCATAAGGTGCTTTACTTCCGCTTTGGTCTCTGCGTCAAAGTTGCCGTCAATCCAGCTTTGAGCTACGGTTTTGTAATCTGCCATATCTTTGTGTTTTAGTGTTTAATCGTATCCACAAAAATAAAAAATATTCAGTACTTTTGCAATATGGATTTCAAAGAATTCATACTTGCCCACGACGGCTGTGACACTGCCTCGCTTGCCATGCAGCGCGGACGCCTCTCAGTTGAAGTTGAAGACTGGAACCTTGCCCTGAGTACACTGGAGGCCCGCTCAAAGCTGCGTCACAAAGTCCCTCAGTGGCACGCCGTTCCCTCTTTGCAATATCCTAAAGTCCTGTCCGCAGAGCAGTGCTCCTCCACGGAAACCGCCCGGTACAAAGCCTCCCTCCTGTCTCACTTCCCCAGCTTATCCACCAAAACCGCCATTTCCGTGGACAAACCCTCGGAATCGCCCACTTGTCCACCAAAACACCCCGTTTCCGTGGACAAACCCCGGGAATCGCCCACTTGTCCACCAAAACACCCCGTTTCCGTGGACAAACCCTCGGAATCGCCAACTTGTCCACCAAAACACCCCGTTTCCGTGGACAAACCGGACGGGGTGGTGGAAGGATTGAGGGTGGCGGACCTAACCGGCGGGTTGGGTGTGGATGCGTGGACGTTCTGCCAGGTTGCGGAGGAGGTACTTTACAATGAGATGGATACTGAACTTTGCAGGGCGGCAGAACACAACTTCAGGGAACTTGGAGTAAAGAACATCGTGCTCAGGAACAGGATGGTTGAACCTGGTACAGTCAAGGATATACTTGGTGGCTTTGAACCGGATGTATTGTTTCTGGATCCGGCAAGGCGCGGTGACGGCGGACGCAAGGTTTTCCGCCTGGAAGACTGCTCTCCAAACGTGCTTATACTGCTTCCGGAGCTGTACGATGCCTGCCCCAGCATCATGCTCAAACTCTCCCCCATGGCGGATATCACACTGGTGTGCAAACAGCTTCCCGGCGTTCGCGAAGTGCACGTGGTTGCCACCGGCGGCGAGTGCAAGGAACTGCTGCTTCTGCTGGAAAAGGGCTATATTGGCAGCTACTGCACGATTATTTACGAATCAGGAAGCATATTGATATACGGAGATGGTAGTGATGTCCACAAACCGTCGCTTCGCGACCCCTCCCATCTGCGATGGGCCCCTCCCTCTTATGCGGCCGAGGGTGGCCACAGGTTTGTGGACATCACTACCATCTCCTCAGAAACTTTTTTATTTGAGCCAGGCAAGGCTCTTCTGAAGGCGGGGGCCTTTGAGTTGCCGTGTGAGTACGGACTGTGCAAACTAAGCAGGCATACTCACCTATATGTAAGCCAACAGGCAGTTCCTGAAGAACTTGCACCTTTTGGTAAGTGCTTTGAGATATTGGAGATACTCCCTCTTTCCGGCAAAACCATGAAAGAAGCCGGTAAACGCTACCCAAAGGCCGATGTCACAGCCCGCAACATCCCAATGACATCAGAGGAACTTGCAAAACGCCTTGGCGTAAAGCCCGGCGACGGCACAATTCACATTTTTGGAGTTCAGAGCGACACGGAAGGCAGGCTGCTTATCATAGCACGGGCAACGCTGCGGGAGGCGCCGGTGCCGCCAAGGAGCTCACGAACCTCAGAGTAATCTGAAAGCATTTTTGCCCTGTAGGAAGAGTCCGCCTGGATAGTCTCCATTTCTCCCATGAGATTCTGCACGGTGAAGTTCTCCTGAAGGAACTCCTTGAAGCAGAGACGGTCCACTATAAGGTTTGCCAAAGACACGTAGCGGACCTTGATTATGCGCCTCATGATAAAGGCGCTGGCGGCGGCAACCTTGTACCCCACAATCTGGGGAGTACCGATAAGAGCTGCCTCCAAAGATGCTGTACCAGAGTTGATTACAGCTGCAGAAGCATGCTTCATGGCAGCGTAAGTTTCCCCAAAAACAACATGCACAAAGTCCCGGCCGCCAAGGAACTTTGAATAGTCCTCCATTGTACGGGACGGAGCAGCAGCAACTACAAAATGATACTCCGGATGGCTGGCATGCCAAGAGTCGGCAAACTCCATGAAAGTGGGCATCATATTGCCGATCTCCATGTTTCTGGAACCGGCCAGAAGAGCTATGTACGGAACATCCGGAAGTGAGCATCGCTCAAGGAATGAAGACCGGGGCTCTGACAGCGAAGGAGAGCCGTCCACGGCATCAACAAGCGGATTCCCGGCGTACACGTAAGAAACCCCACGGGCATCGAAATACGGCTTCTCGAACGGGAAAACTATGAACAGCTTATCTACATAAGCCTTAAGCTTCTTAATCCTCCCCTCCCTAGAAGCCCACACCTTGGGGGCAATGTACCAGAACACTTTGAACCCAGCCTCATGGGCAAACTTTGCCACCTTGAAATTGAATCCCGGATAGTCTATCAGAATAACAACATCCGGCTTCCAGGCAGCGATATCCCTCTTGCAGAGAGACAGGTTCTTCGCGATGGTAAAGCTCTTCAGAAGCACCTCCAGATACCCCATGACGGCATTCTGCCGGTAGTCCACCACCGGCTCACACCCCGCTGCAGCAGCCATAAGCCGCCCGCCCCAAAAACGGAACTCCGCCCCCGGATCCTCCGCCACAAGACCCTTTATCAGATTGCTCCCATGCAAATCCCCGGAAGCCTCTCCTGCAATTATATAATACCGCATAGACGCTTGTACTCCTTATAATCCGTCTGGTCCAGATTGCAGGGAGTAATGGTTATCCAGCCGGATTCGTTGGCCACGTGGTCTGCGTCAAGGCAGCCGGGTTCATCGTCAATGAATTCTCCTACCATCATGAAAGCCTTTTCGTCCGGTTCCAGGTTCACGTAATGGGAGCCAAGGCCGAAGGTGGAGGAATTGGGGTCGTACCCGTCCTCGTCCCATTCCACAAACTCCTTTTCCCAGTGACCGCGGCCCTGGCGGGTTATGCGGATGCCCTTGGGCTCCGTAACGTCGGGGAAATTGACGTTGTAGTAAAGGCCGTAACTGTCCTCCGGCCAGTTGTCCAGGAGCTTTTTGATTATACCGGGAAGGAACTTCTCCACAATTGTGAAGTCTGCGTCCGGAGAGAAATTGCAGATGGAAACGCCGATGGCCTTGACGCCGTTGATTGCGGCCTCTTCCGCAGCACCCATGGTTCCGGAATAGTTTGCCGCAGTGGACGCATTGGAACCATGATTGATCCCGGTTACCACAAGATCCGGATTACGTTTCTCGTAAAAGTACTCCAGACCGAATTTTACACACGATGCCGGAGTTGCGTCCAGATAGTGCCAGGAGCCAGGTGTAAGCTTGAGAATGGGCTTGTAGGATATCTTTCTTCGCCCAAGGGAGACGGCCATTGACATGGCACTCTGGGGAGATTTTGGGGAGACAACTGTAATATCCCCGAACTGAGCCATGATCCTTGCCAGGACATGGATTCCTTCGGCCTTGTAGCCGTCGTCGTTGCACAAGAGAATCTTCATGACGCAAATATACAAAAAAAGCCGGACGAAACCGTCCGGCTTAAATGGAAGTTTGGTTACTTCATGATGACCTTTGCCATCTCGAGAACCTTGTTGCTGTAACCCCACTCGTTGTCGTACCAGGCGCAAACCTTTACGAAAGTAGGATCGAGCTGGATACCTGCCTTCACATCGAAGATGGAGGTACGGGCATCGCCCCTGAAGTCGGTGCTGACGACTGCTTCGTCTGTATATCCGAGAACTCCCTTGAGTTCGCCCTCGGAAGCCTTCTTCATAGCAGCGCAGATCTCATCATAGGTAACTTCCTTGTTGAGTTCGACGGTAAGGTCGACGAAGGAAACGTCGCTGGTAGGAACGCGGAGGCTCATACCGGTAAGTTTGCCGTTGAGCTCAGGGAGAACCTTACCTACAGCCTTGGCAGCGCCAGTGCTGGAAGGGATGATGTTCTCGAGGATACCGCGACCGCCTCTCCAATCCTTCTTGGAAGGACCGTCAACGGTCTTCTGAGTTGCTGTTGCAGCGTGGACGGTTGTCATAAGGCCGCGCTTTACACCGAAGTTGTCGTTGAGGACCTTGGTAAGAGGTGCGAGGCAGTTGGTGGTGCAGGAGGCGTTGGAGATGATGGTCTGACCAGCATAGGTCTTGTCATTAACTCCGTAGACGAACATAGGGGTAGCATCCTTTGAAGGAGCGGACATGATAACTTTCTTTGCGCCAGCCTTGAGGTGAGCCTCTGCGAGCTCGGCGGTGAGGAAGAAACCTGTTGACTCGACTACTACGTCGACATTGAGAGCGCCCCAGGTGATGTTTGCAGGATCCTTCTCGCAGAAGACCTGAATCTTGTTTCCGTCAACGATAAGATAGTTACCCTCGACCTTGATGTCGTGAAGGAACTGTCCGTGGACAGAATCATACTTAAGCATGTAAGCGAGATAATCAGGATCGAGAAGATCGTTGATACCGACTACTACGATGTCCTTACCGAAATTCTCAACTGCTGCACGGAAGACCATACGACCAATACGGCCAAATCCGTTAATACCAAGTCTAATCATTGTTTTAAAAATAAAATATTAAGTGTTTGTAATTATATCTGCTAAAAATGCGACCCAAAGATAAGAAAAAATAGCGAAAATCCATAACTTTGTGCAAATTACGATTGCGGATGAAGATTTTGATTACAAACGACGACGGATATCAGGCCAAAGGCATCCACGCACTGGCCCATATCATGAAGAGATTTGGTGACGTAACTGTAGTAGCCCCTAAAACTCATCACTCCGGTATGTCGATGGCTATTTCCCTGGGACTGAGGCCTCTTGGGTTCAGGGATCTGGGAATAGTCGACGGAGCTCAGTGGTATTATCTTGACGGGACTCCTGCAAGCTGCGCAAAATTCGCAATCGATGAAGTCTTCAAAGACGGTCTGCCGGATGTAATCCTAAGCGGGATTAATCACGGCTCAAATGCCTCTACCGCTATGTGGTACAGCGGTACTATAGGCGCGGCCAGGGAAGGAGCCCTCGGGGGCGTACCCTCTATCGCCGTGTCGCTGAACAATCTCCACGAAGATGCTGATTTCTCGGTAGTGGAACAGTTGTTCCCGGCTATTTTCGAGAAACTGATGGCCAATCTTCCCAAGGATCAGGTATTGGTTTACAATGTCAATTTCCCCGACCTTCCGGCGGATCAGATACGCGGAGTGCGTTCTACGACCCAGGGAAGGGAGAAGTGGGTCAACGAATTTGTCCCCGTAGCCCCCTCGGAACGCCAGGAAGGCGAAGCCTATTACATAATGGCGGGAGAAGTAGTCCCGCTGGACGACAACCCCGAGAATTCGGATAACTGGGCAGAGGACAACGGCTATATCTCCATTACTCCCCAGAGCCTGGATAATACCGATATGGACGAATACCGCAGGCTCTCAGAACTTTTTTAGATGAAATACTACCTGATTGCCGGAGAAGCGTCGGGAGATCTCCACGCCTCCAACCTGATGAAGGGCCTCAAGGCCGAAGACCCGAAAGCGGAGTTCCGTTTTGTGGGTGGAGACCTTATGAAGTCCGTAGGGGGCGAGTTGGTCCGTCATTATAAAGAAGGTGCGGCGATGGGGCTTACGGATGTGGCCAAGAAAGCCGGAGTTATACTCGGAGCGCTTAAATCAACCAAGGCGGATATTCTGGAGTGGAAGCCGGATGTGGTGATTCTGATAGACTATCCGGGCTTCAATATGAGAATAGCCCGTTTCGCCCATGAAAAGGGGATAAAGGTATTCTATTACATTGCTCCCAAGACCTGGGCATCGCGCGAGAGCCGAAACAGAAAACTCAAGAAATACGTAGACAAACTCTTTATCGTTTTCCCCTTCGAGATTCCTTATTTTACCGAAAAGGGTATACCCTTCGTCTATAAGGGCAATCCTCTGGTAGACGCTATAGAGACGGCAGAATTTTCTGAAGTCTGCGACAAGCCCTATATCGCCCTTCTCGCTGGCTCGAGAAAAGGGGAGATAAGCCGTATGATGCCTATCTGCTCTGAGGTTGCGGACAGGCTCCACTCTCTTCCCGAGTACAAAGATTACCAGATAGTTCTTGCAGGGGCTCCCGCCCGCAGCGAGGAAGACTATTCCAAATGGCTTGAGGGCAGACCTTATATCAAACTTGTCTTCGGCCAGACGTACAGTGTCCTGAAGGGCGCCAAAGCGGCAATCATCAATTCCGGCACCGCTTCTCTTGAGGCGGCCCTGATCGGTACTCCGCAGGTAGTCTGTTGGTCTACATCCCCTCTTACCGCTTTTCTAGCGCGTAAGGTATTGAGGGTGATGGACCATATCAAATACATCAGTCTGGGTAATCTCATAGTCGACCGTCTCGCTTTCCGCGAGCTTGTCCAGGAAGATTTTACGGCAGATGCCGTCCTTGCAGAAATCAGAAGACTGATCGAAGACTCCGCCTACAGAGAGAAGATGCTTTCCGAATACTCCGAGATAAAGAAAGCCCTCGGAGGCGGTGGCGCTTCGAGGGCTGTCGCTCGGGAGATGATCTCCCTTATTTAACCAGCAATTTTGCAGTCAGTGTTTCCTGAGAGCCGTCCTTGAAAGTAACTTCGGCTCTGAGGGTGTGTGTTCCGGCCGTAAGATTGGCTGTAATGCCACCCTGTTTGTCGCCATCATAATACCAGCTGACGGTTTTGATGGGGGAGGAGCCGGGGATCAGTTCGAAGAACAAGGTGTCTCCGGCCTTAAGATTCTCGGGTATGAGAATAAAGGCTGCATCGACCGCGGGAATCGAAGAACTGAGGTAGTAAGTCTTGTCATTGTTGTCGTAGGCTTCTTTTCCACGAATCATATCCCACTGTCCGGATACAGTCTTATAGAAGAGTACGACGCGGTCTCCGAAGGTAACGTCTCCGGTTATGGTACACTGAATGTCGTCGAGTTTTACGAGATTGTATCCGCTTAATTCAAGACTGGATTCAGGACAGACAAATTCCTTAAGATTGCCTTTCCAATCGATCAGGCCGGCCCTGACGGCGCCGGAGTAGTCTACATAGTAGTCTGTATTGAAGATGGCGTCTGCCTTAAGGGTAAAGTTCTTGCTCATTATCGAGCCTGATTTGAGCGAAAGACCCTGACTGGTCGCACTCCCAAGGTCGTATATGAGAGGACCGCCCGTACGGGTAGTGCTGCCACTTTTGTTGGGTTCGACGCCGATAACCATACTCTGTCCGTCGGAGAATGTGTATTTTCCTGGAATCTTGAGGGAGAGGGTGAAAAATCCGTTGTTGTCTCCGTCCCAGCCCCAATTGATGCGGATATAGTCTCTCGTATCGTAACCGTCGCATACGAACTGGTGTCCGCCTTCCTTCGGGTCGTTTCCCGAGTAGATGATGGGCCTGTTTGCGTCAATTTCCTTTTCGACTACTCTGATCCATTCGGCATCTGTATAGGCACTTCTATAAAGAAGCTGAGCGGTAGGCGCATAAGACATATGGTTGAAGAGGGCATTGGCTATGTCCTCCGAGTAAGCTCCTGTTCCGGTGTTGTAGTTGTACATGGCTTCTACCATCACACCGCAGTCGTGCATAAGCTGGGCAACAGCGGTTTTTTGAGCGCTGTTCTCCGAACCTTTGTACTCCATCGGCATCAGACTGTAGTCGTAATTGTGTGAGTCGATGCTGTAGCTGTCTATAGTGACATTGACGTTGTAATCGCTTTTGTATGTGTAACCTCCGATAGTTCCGGTTCCGTGGGCCGGCCATTGGTGATACCTCATCACTTCAGCCATCGCGGTAGCAACGCATCCGGTGACGGCTCTGTTTGTCCTGCCGTTTTCGGTGACTTTTGGACACTGATCGTTGAAAGGAGAGTCCTGACCCCAGTTCGGAGTTTCGAGGACCTTCTGGCTGGCGGACTTTGTCCTGTAGCCGGCAGTCTTCCAGAGGGCTGTGACTTCGGTAGACGGCCTCTGCTTTTCGCGGCGGGCAGTAAGGATTTCGTTTTCGTAACCGCCCAGCCAGTTTTTCAAGTTGAGGGGAATACTTTCGGTCTTGAAACTGCCTTTGTCGCTGTAGGCGAGTACCGGGACGGCAGCGTTTTCGGCGGAGATCATAATCCAACCTCCGTCCTTTCCATTGAATATATAGAATGCGTCTGAAACGTATTCGGATTCTGTAACTTCAGCGCCGAGCCATCTGAAAGCGATAGTGCGGGCCTGATCTCTGTCAACAGTTTCTGCGAAAGAAATGATCGCGGCTGCAAACAGCCCGGCAAGTGTAATAAGTATCTTTTTCATCTTACTCAGTTGCGATAATGTAACCATAATCCTTGTTCTCGTCCACAACCCACGCCATTCCGTTTTCAGTCTTTACGGTGCTGGCTTTTGACGAGTAGTCGGCTTCAAAGTCTGTAAGGCCGAAACTACGGATATTGATATCGTAGGTGTTTCCCTCCTGAGAATAAACCATCGGAGTAGTGAGCTCAAACATTTCTCCCAGGGCGGGGTTCATAAGCCTCCAACCGGCAGCGGTTGTTCCTGAAACAAGGCTGTACTGGTCGCTACCCGCGGTATAGGTTCGGATAGGAACGGCAGACCCATTCTGCATCCTGTAGACTCCGAGCTCTGTAAAATCCTCCAGCGCTCCGCCCGAGATGGGCTCCTGATAGGCGTAATCAGGCAGTTCCTTCCAGTCTGCTTCGACCAGAGTAAAGCTGATCGGTCTGTTTGCCTTATTGGGATCCAGGGTGGCGAGCCGGTAGTTGGAGTACTGCTTGCCGCTCTTGAACTCGGTTTTAGCTTCTACAAGGGCGGTATACTCTGCGGATGTTGTCTTAAGTGTAAGCGTAAGGGCCGTTTTCTGAGGAGCAATGATAGCCTCATATGCGTCTACGCCCTCGCTCGAGGTGGCCGTATTGTGTGCGTGGATATCTACCTTCTCTCCGCAGACTCTGAAATCTACCTTGTCCATATTGAACTGCATGGACGGGTAAGCCGTAAGGTAGACGTCTTCCAGTTTGCTACCTGAATCGTTTCGGACATAGAACACGATCTTAGCCATCTTATGCTCAAAATCGAATTTGACGGATGGCTCGTTCACTGAGGCCTTGGTCTGGGCTACGAGCAGCCTCGAGGCTCTGAACGCTTCATCCGACCTCTGATCCGGCTCGGCGGAGAAGACTACTACGCCGCCCTCGTTGTAGCTGGCTGAATAGGGATGATAAGCAAGGAATGTTACTGCGCTGTCCGGCATATCGACCGGCCAGTAGAGTTTGTTGGCCGGAGTCAGATTCCCGCCGCCATAAGTCATTTTGACATTTATGTATGAGAGGGGAGAGTCCATCGACACTCCTACAAGATCTCCGTCACGGAGTATTGAGCTTTCCGTAGTAAAAGAAAGAAGCTCGCCGTGTTTGACCTTTATCTCGGTTTCGTGTTTGCAGCTCAGAACGAGAAGAGCAAGCGCGATAAAAGGTATGATGTTTTTCATAGCCCAAAGTTAGTGATTTTTTGGATATTCTTATTAAATTTGAAGGTTGTATAGATTAGTAAACAGTATGAAACATTATCTCGCAATCGCCGCCGGCCTCCTCGCCCTTTCCCTGAGCGCCGCCGCGCAGGCCCAGAAACCGAAGGTTAATTTCCCCGAGTACAAATTCACTACAATTAAGGAGTTGCCCGTTACTTCAGTGAAGAATCAGAAGAGCAGCGGAACCTGCTGGTCTTTCTCTACGATCAGCTTCATCGAGTCCGAGATCATCCGCCTCAAGGATATCAAGGATCCTGAGAAGTATCCGGATCTTTCCGAGTTCTTCGTAGTAAGCCACTCCTACTCGGAGCGCGCAGACAAGTATGTGATGCTGGACGGAGCCCTCGCTTTCCGCGTAGGAAGCCAGGCAGAAGATGTACTCCACGTCATCAGGGACTGGGGTATCGTCCCTAATGTAGAGATGACCGGAATGAACTACGGAACTGATCTGCCGAAGCAGGCAGAGCTGGACGCCGTACTGAAGGCCTATATGGACGCAGTCGTCAAGAACCCCAACAGGACCCTTACTACAGCCTGGAAGCGCGGACTGGATGCGATTCTCCGCGAGTATTTCGGCGCATATCCCGAGAAGTTTACAGTAGACGGTGTTGAGTACACCCCCGAGAGCTACCGTGATGCCCTCGGCTTCAACCCGGACGACTATATTACCATTACTTCCTTTACACATCACCCGTTCTATACCTGGTTCCCGCTGGAGGTCTGCGACAACTGGCGCTGGGACGAATACTACAACGTACCTATAGACGAGCTGATGCAGATACTTGACAATGCCCTCGAAAACGGCTATACCGTATGTTGGGGAGCTGATGTCAGCGAGCCCGGTTTCACCCGCGACGGTCTTGCTATCCTTGCAGACGTAGATCTTACCAATGCCGGTTCAGACCAGGCCCACTGGGTAGGCTACGGCGAGGCTAAAGACAGCACAAAAAAGCCCAAGAACGGTTCGAAAACCAACAACGTAGTCGAGAAGGAAGTTTCCCAGGAACAGCGCCAGATCGAGTTCGAGAACAAAACTATGACAGACGACCACGGTATGCATATCTTCGGTACAGCCGAGGATCAGTGGGGCTCGAAGTACTACCTCGTCAAGAATTCCTGGGGCGAGACCGGCAAGTATGATGGAATCTGGTATGCCAGCGAGAAATTCGTCAAGGCCCAGACCCTCGATATAATGATCCATAAGAGCGCTCTTCCGGAAGGCTTCTTTGAGAAGCATCCGAATGCCAAGAGATAAAGATGTCCCTGAAGAAGTCTATTCCTAATTTTATTACATCCCTCGGGCTCGCCTCGGGCCTGCTAGGAGTCGTCTTCGCCCTGGAGGGCAATATACGTCTGGCGTTCCCGCTGATGATCGCCGCATCTGTCTTCGACTTCTGCGACGGCCTGGCGGCGCGTGCGCTGGACGCCTATTCCGAGCTTGGAAAGGAGCTCGATTCGCTCAGCGATATGGTGAGTTTCGGCGTTCTTCCTTCGGTTATGCTCTATAACCTGATGAAGACCTGTACCTTCTCCTCGAGCCTATGGTGTCTGGTTCCGCTCCTTCTGGCTGTGTTCTCAGGCCTCAGGCTTGCGAAGTTCAACGTCGATCCCCGTCAACATCTCAGTTTCGTGGGCCTGCCGACCCCGGTCGCTGCGCTGCTTTGCGGCTCGCTCTGCTGGTTCGTGGCCTATGAGCCCGCATCGCTGCTCGCGACCCTCTGCGGGGGGCTGGTGTTCGTGCCGGTATTGACCGTGGTTCTCTGCGCGCTTCTGGTCTGCGAGGTGCCTATGTTCTCGATGAAAATAGCGGCAGACGACACTAAAACAATTTTGCTGAAGAGGATATCCTTCATAGTGGAGATTGCAGTTATAGTAGCGGTCGTAGTCCTTCTCGGACACAACTGGGCCCTCGCCGTAACCCTCTCGTGTGTGCTTTATATCCTTAAGAATCTCGTATACGCAGTTTTCAAAGTATAGATGAAAATCAGAAGATCTTCCATAATCCTGCTTGCAGCCCTGCTCGGCCTGGGCTCCTGTCAGCCTAAGGTAGAGTCGGAAAGGCCCGTAATCCAGTATGTTTCGGATCTTATCCAGGACAGGTCAAGTGCCGGACATCAGCTGCTGGACTCTTTCAAGCAGAAGGACCCTGGCGGCAATATAGTAGTCTGCGGCCCTCAGGAAGAGGTAAGCTCCCTCGCTTTTTCTCTTTTCCTGTCCGATAATTTCGACAATGTAGATGCAAGGCCGGTGCGCGACTCCCTGCTCGATTTCAGCGGGGAAGTAATAAGCCGTGTCGTCATCAAAGACGAGAGTCGGTTGAAGACTTTTAATACGGAGGAAGGAGCGGAGCGGCTGCGCGAGCTTACTGTAAAGGCGGCGCTTGCTTCTCTGGATACCCTTAGTTACCGTACCCTGTCGGATATGAGCTCATACTCTCATAAAGCAAAGGGTAAGGTATTGGTACTCAGCTCGTCAGCTATGGCCGCGTATGGAAAGTACGATTTGGATTCGCTGCTTCGCGTATTCAATATCCAGGATGTAGTCTTCTTCCCGCTCGAGCTTATGGCGGAAAAAGTGGCAGGAGATGAAGATACCAGGGTAGGTATAGTCTCCTCCAAACCGGCGAAACTGTATGAGGAGTTTTTCAAGTACCAGCCCGATTTTGAAGGGAGCCTGATCGGAGTATATCCGAAAGAAATAGTGCTTGACAGCGTAAGTGTAGTCGATACGATGGCTCTCGACGTACTTCTTCTGGATGATTATTCTATCAAAGCAGATACTCTGAGAACGCGTTTCCCTAAGATTCAGATTGTCGATCCTGGCGAGGTGGTTAACGAGGCCTGCTTCAAAGCGATGCGCCGCAGAAATATTTTTACACATCGAGTGGCCTATCCTAAGTGGGAGGGCTTCAGCGCAATCCTTAACGAAGATTCAGAGTTTATTCTGACCGATTCAGATGACAGATAACTCATTTAAACCGTCTATTACTCCGGAGGAATTGGAGAAACTCCCGCTGGAAGCATTCAAGGGAGATATTATAGTCATCGATGCCCCCGGAATCGAATATTATAAAGCTATCCAGTACCTGAGAAAGCAAAAGATACTGGGTTTCGATACTGAAACACGCCCTGTTTTCGAGCCCCATCACCCCCATCGCGGTGTTGCGCTGCTTCAGCTCTCGGGGCCTGAAAAAGCTTATCTTTTCAGGGTATGTAAGATGGGCCTAAGGCGCCGCCTGCGTTATATCCTGTCGGATCCAGACATTATTAAGGTAGGAGCAGCGTCCGGAGACGACGTCCGTTGTCTTCAGAGACTCGCCCCGTTCGAGGGAAAAAGCTTCGTAGACCTTCAGAAAATAGGTTGGGAGTGGGGTATCAGAGACAAAAGCGTCAAGAAAATGGCCGGCCTTATTCTTGGAATAAGGATATCGAAGACCCAGCAGCTCTCTAACTGGGAGGCCGATAAACTGTCTCCTGCTCAGCAGCTCTACGCTGCAACAGATGCTTGGGTGTGTAGGGAAATGTATCTAAAACTGAAAGAAACGGCTAAGAATCCGCTTAAATTGGATGAGCAAGGTAATATTAAAGAAAGATAGGGAAGGAAGTCTTCTAAGGTTCCACCCCTGGGTGTTTTCCGGGGCTATCGCTCAGGTAGTCGGCAAGCCCGCCGAGGGTGATGTCGTCACTGTACAGGCCTCAGACGGCTCGGTTCTCGGTTGCGGACACTATCAGATAGGTTCGATCGCCGTCCGTATGCTCTCCTTCGAGATGGACAATCTCGACCAGTCTTTCTGGACCGACTCTATCCGGGCGGCCTACGAGGCCCGTAAGGCCTTCGGTCTGGTCGACTCCCCGCTTCCGAACTGCTACCGCCTGGTCCACGGCGAAGGCGACAGCCTTCCCGGCCTTATCATCGACTGGTACGACGGCGTCTGCGTCATGCAGGCCCACAGCGCCGGCATGTTCAGGGCCAAACGCCAGATTACCGAGGCGCTGCAGGCGGTCTATGGCGAGCGCTTGAAGGCCGTCTACGACAAGAGTTCGGGCACCGCGCCATTCAAGGCCGGACTGGACCTCATCGACGGCTATATCTATACTGCGCCCGGTTTTACCGGCTCCGAGTCTGTAGTTCTCGAGAACGGCCACAAATTCTATGTCAACTGGGACGAGGGCCAGAAAACGGGCTTCTTCCTCGATCAGAGGGAGAACCGCGCGCTGGTTGCGCGCTATGCCGCCGGAAGAAAAGTCCTGAACCTGTTCTGCTATACGGGCGGCTTCTCAATCTATGCCCTTGCGGCCGGAGCGGCCCATGTCGACTCGGTCGACTCTTCCGCCCGCGCGATGGCGATGGTAGACCGAAATGTTGACCTTAACGGCCTTAAGAACCATACCTCCTACACGGCAGATGCCATCGAGTTCCTCGGACAGTGTGAGGAAGGGAAGTACGACCTTATGATAGTAGACCCGCCGGCCTTTGCCAAGCATCGCGGCGTGTTGCGCAATGCGCTGCGCGCATATCAGCGGCTGAATGCCGCCGCGATTGCGAAGGTAGCGCCCGGCGGGCTCATCTTTACATTCTCCTGTTCGCAGGTAGTAGACAAAGAGGCTTTCGCGCTGGCTGTATTCAGCGCAGCGGCTCAGGTAGGCCGCAGGGTACGTATAGTAGACCGTCTCTGCCAGCCCGCGGATCACGCCGTCAATATCTATCACCCTGAAGGAGAGTATCTGAAGGGTCTGTTGCTGTACGTAGAATAATCCTTTAATAATATGAAATACCACGTAATTATCCTGGCAGGCCTGCTGATGGCGGTTTCCTGCAACTGCGGCGTTCGCAAAGCCCCCGACACTCTGCCCGCATCTGCCTTCGGTCCGGCTTCGGCCGAATATCTTTCGGGCTGTTCCGTCTACAATGACGGCGCAGACACTCTCCGTTACCGTTATATCGAGCCTTTGACCCTGGAAAAGGGAAAGAAATACCCGCTTGTTCTGTTTCTCCACGGCGCTGGAGAGCGGGGAAGCGACAATGAAGCACAGTTGATTCATTGCTCAAGGGTGTTCACTAGCCCGGTCAACCGCCTGGACTATCCTTGCTATGCCATCTTCCCTCAATGTCCCGAAGATGGGTATTGGGCATATCCCGACCGTTCGGCTTTCGCTCTTAAAAACCTTCCGGTAGATTTCCCTGAAACCGACCTCATGAAGGCAGTGATAGACCTCGTAGATTCTTTCGCTGAGACTTATCCTGTCGATACCCGCAGACTGTATGTGATGGGCCTCTCGATGGGCGGAATGGCCACCTTCGATATCCTTGCCCGCCATCCGGAAAAGTTCGCCGCTGCGGTTCCCATCTGCGGAGCTGTCAATGTCGACCGTCTGG
>JAEEGH010015633.1_pt1 | contig 16449 bp, 15 predicted proteins | sample 9134181 | NCBI WGS metagenome assembly JAEEGH01 (sample SAMN16246544, study PRJNA631951) | gut metagenome | biome: gut microbiome; feature: rumen; material: DP-attached | host: Bos | place: Iran: Karaj | collected 2018-10
GACCGGCAGGTATTGGCCCAATTCCACTCCTGCTTATCATTTCTATGCTGCGAACGCAGCCCTGACTTCAGTCGCAAACGGGGCCACGGTAACTGCGGACGGAACACTTGATGTGGTATGTGGATATGTTGAAAACCCCAATTTCAACGGATTGAACCTGCTTAATTTCATTCACATCTATTCCCGCATAGCAGATATCAGTGTCACGTCCAGCAAAGGGTATACTATATCAGGGTTGAGCCTGGTACTCAAGAACGCGAAGACCGGCGGAGTGTATAATGTGGGAGCAGAGAGCTGGAGCAATTGCACAGTGGTGGAAAATGCTACACTGATCGAAGGCACCAATGATTATTATATTGTGCCGGGCACATACACTATCAACATAGACTACACATTCACCAAGGGAGATTATACCGCATCTTTCTCGAAAACGGCAGATGTCACACTGACCGGAGGCAAGAACAACAACATCGCCATCACCTTGACTGCCGATCCTGCTGTGCCTGTCAACTTTACGGTGAGGGTATATGATTGGGAAATCCAGAATATTCCGCTGTCTGTAAGTTAATCCCATGAAAAAGCTTTCCATATTACTGATGCTCCTGTGCGGGTGTTCATCCGGATTAAGGGATGTCACAGGCCTGCCTGGAGACGAGGGAGAAGTGCAGGTGGCGTTCAGGGGGACTAAATCTCCCGGGGAGATGGGCGATGCCGACATGTCGGGATTCCGTTATCTTACTTACGACCACAATCTGGGAAGCTGGAGTGGAGAGTTTGGCGGAGAAGCTGTTCGGACCGGGGGGCCGCAGGGCCCCTTCTTCCCGGCAGATGCATCCAGGGTTTACTGGCCTGAGGGGAAGATATATTCTTTCTTCGCCGTGGGATATAACGAAAACGTGAGTGTGGAAGAGAGAGATGTGGAGTTTGGGAATTCATACACGATGTACAGTTCCGGCACAAGCGCAATCCTGACCCTGAAGAATCCCGGGCATAATGTCGACTGGCTGGCCGCGAAGGCTCCCAGACAAGAGAAAATCAATGGTATCCCTTTGAATTTCAGGCATGTGTGTGCAAGAGTGGGCAGGCTCACGTTCGACCTTTCCGCATACCGGGAGTGGTTTGAGAGCAGGGAGTTGGATATCGTGGAAATCAAAATGCTAAGCTGCACTCTGACGGATGTCGATGAACAGAACTACATCTTTTCATCCTCCGCAGAAACGCTGTTCAATAAAGAAGGCTGGGACTATCGTGGCTCCACCGCCAGGGCATTGGACGGAGAGCGCCTTCTGGGACTGGCAAGCAACGGCTGTTCGTATGCGAGGAGCTACTATGCCTTTCCTGGTATTCATGTCATTTCTGTGCGGATACAGGCCCTTGATATTGGTGGAGACCAGTGTATAGACGACAGGACACTGAGTGCTGAGGTGACGCTTCCCATGGGGGCGGACTGCGAATTGAGAGTCAGCATCCCGCCGGACGACAGGGACCTGCACATAGAAGTGGTGAACAATGTCTCAGATTGGATATCCGGAGATTCCGGTGTGGTAAACCAATAATTGTAGAAGAACGATGAAAACGGTATTAATAGATAAAGGATTGATGCTGGCGGTGATACTGGCTGCCTCCTGCGTGCACGAAATCGAACAGCCCGGACTAAATACGGGCCGGGCGGACATATCGATAACCCTGGAATGCCAATATCCATCCAAGAGCGCTGCGATTCCCGATGAGGATGTGGTGCGGGACTTGAATGTGTGGGTGTTCGATTCCTCTGGGGACCTGGCAGAAGAGTACTATTTCGACAATCTGTCGATTCGTTCTTCCGGATCCGTCGGTTTCGACTCCTCCGTCGGCGGCCACAGCCGGCTTGTGGTGGTGGGAAACGCGGGGCGCGACCTGCAGGCCCCCGGGCGCATATCGGAAAGAACTTCTGTGCCAATGAGTTGCCCGACGGATGGCTCGGCCGCGCTGCTGATGGTTGGAGACGGCTCGCTGAGCATGACATCCTCCGGGCTGAAAAGCACAATTGCCTTGAAGCGTGCGATGAGCCGGATAGGCCTGAAGACCGAATTGGCATCATCGCTGGTGGCGGTCGGTGGTCAGTTGGGTGGAAACGTGAGGATACGCGAGGCGAAATTATGCAACAGCCCCGCATCTGTCTCTCTGCTTCCTTCGGATGTGTGGGGGAGCGTGCGGGACTTCAAGGCAGTGTTCGGAACTCCAATGCAGGGCGGGGACAGATTGTCCACTGCAGACCTCTCCACGCTTCAATCAGGAGGAACAGTCTATCTGTATAGCCTGCCGAATTATACCGATGTGGCCTATACCGACAGTCCGGGAAACTCTGTGGAGTATTCTACATACATAGAGATGACGATAGACTTCGATGTGCTGGGAGATGCGAGTAACGGAAGCGTCGTATGCCGTTTCTATGCGAATGATGGTAGCAGGATCGGGCTTCAGGGTGGTTGCAGTTATGTATGCAGGGTTATCCTGAGCAACGAAGAGGCCTCCAACACCTGGCGTAAGGACGATTTCCGCTTCTATAATCCGTCCCCGTTCAAGGCAGGAGAACAAAAGGAGATCATGCTGTATTCCCAAATCCATCAGCCATCGGAGGTGTCTTTCTCGCTGGCGAGTTATCCGGGAGTCATGCAGAATTCGGTATTCCGCATAGGGGAGAAGGTCTCGGGAGCCAGTATGAGCGGGGTGAAAGTGACGGCCCTAAGCGCCGGCACGGGAACGCTGTATTGCTTTGATTCTGCCGGTCATAAGATGGGCTCGGTGCCGTTGTCATCGTCATATCCCACAATTTCCATTTCGGACAAGACGCTGGATGTGGTTGGAGACGAAGTAAGCTTGGGAATCGAGGGCTTGCGGGATGTATATCTGGTGAGGGAATCGGATGAGTTGTATCATTCTCTCTACGGTGTCGCATATATCGAACCGAGGGCATCGGTTTCGGGCTTGTACGCCGAGGACTTCATCTACGGGAACACTTCTGCCAAGACCATGTATGTCAATAAGATACAGTGGAACCATGGAGATGCGCACAGGAACTGGACAGAGGCGGTTGGCAAGACATTTCCATACAGGGTTATCCTGGCCTGCGGCATTAAGGCGGATTTCAATGTGACGATATCCAATGAAACAGTGGGGCCGCTGGAAGGCAGTACGTATTTCGGCGAGGCTTTCGATATGAGCAGTGTGGACGATCCCTTGCCTGCCATTGCCGCGCTCGGAACACAGAGCGGCATAACTGCCGAAGTAACATCCGGTGTTCCGGAAGAATTCGGGCGGTCTTATTCAGCATTGGCTGAAGGAGGATGGCGCACGTGGTTCGGCGGGACCCGCTTTGTGGAAGGCCGCATAGCAGATGACTACATAACCGGCTATAGCACTACCCTGATAAGGTGGGACCTTCCTGCGGCGGCCGTCCGCTCGCTGTATGGGGAGGCCGTGCCCATATTCGTAGGAAAACTGAACCCTCACTGCAATGAGTACGTTAAAGCGTGTGTAGGCTCTTATGCATCAACATATTACAATCCCGTAGGGGTGGATCTCTATATAGAAACCCTGTACTTCTCTGGCACAACCACGTGCCTGTGCTTCCGTCCGCACAGCGATGATGTGACCCTGGATGTAACAGCTGGAAGTTTTGCCTATCAGGGAAGGGACGGCGGCCCTCTTTATTCCAACGAGAGTGCGATCGGGACCAACGGGTATGCCTACTCATCGGACGGATCGTTCCTGGAGACTAACTGGGACGGGGACCTGACCGCCACCGCTGAATTCAACCACGGCAGCGGCCCGTTCTTCGGCACTTCCCAGTTCACCTACCAGGTGGTGGGGCCATACAGCAACGTGGAGTACGGTGCCAAAGGGCACAGGCATCTTGCCATATACCATTATGCACCATACACATATTCCGGAGGGCATGCGGAGATTGCAGACGCAAACGGACACGTAAACTCGAAGGGATACGTGTCCGTAGAGAAGTGGAGTGTGTCGTCGAAGGCTTTCTTCGACTGGGATGCCTCCGAGTTTACGCGACCTTCTTCTTCTGGGGATCCTTGAACAGGATAGCGAAGAGGACGCCCACCAGGCAGGCGTAGCCGGCGAAGATATACCAGGCCGTGGACCAGTTTGCGGGGGTGTTGAACACGTCGCAGGCCTCCACGACCTTGCCGGCCGCCAGGGTGCCGATAGTGGCTCCGAGGCCGTTGGTCATGAGCATGAACACGCCCTGGGCGCTGGAACGGATGTCCGGGGTGGTGTTCTCGTTCACATAGAGGGAACCGGAAATGTTGAAGAAGTCGAACGCCACGCCGTAGACTATGCAGCTGAGAACGAACAGCAGCACGCCCGGCCAAGCGGGATTGCCAGCTCCGAAGAAACCAAAGCGGAACACCCATGCGAACATGGCCATGAGCATCACCTTCTTGATGCCGAACTTCTTCATGCAGATGGGAATCAGCAGGATGCAGAGGGTCTCCGATGCCTGGCTGATGGCAATCAGGGCGTTGGAGTTCTTAACAGCAAAGGTGTTCGCAAGGGCGGGATCGGCCGCGAACGAGCCCAGGAAGGTGTTTGCATAGCCGTTTGTTATCTGCAGGGAAGCTCCCAGGAGCATGCTGAAGATGAAGAACACTGCAAACTGGCTGTCCTTGAAAAGGGTGAAGGCCTTGAGCCCGAAGGCTTCGGCCAGGCTCTTGGACTCGCCACGGTTGATTTCGCACTCAGGCATGCTCAGCGCATATGCGCAAAGCACCAGGGAGAGGATGCCGGAGGAGTAGAGCTGGGTGTAGCTGTCCTGCATGGCCACGCCGCCTATCTTTACGAAGTTGGTGATGAGCATGCTGGCGATGAAGCCCACGGTGCCGAACACGCGGATGGGAGGGAATTCCTTGACGGGGTCCATTCCAGCCTTGCCCATTGCATTGTAGGCCACGGAGTTGGATATGGCTATGGTAGGCATGTAGAATGCTACGCTGAGGCTGTAAAGTATGAACAGGGGGGCAAACTGCACGGAGCCGCCGGCGTTCATGCAATAGAAGCCCGCTCCCAGCATGAACAGGCCTGCGAGCCCGTGGCAGAGCGAAAGGGTTTTCTGTGCAGGTATGAAACGGTCTGCTACGATGCCCATCAGGGTAGGCATGAATATGGACACGATGCCCTGCATGGCGAAGAACCATTTGATCTGCGGCCCGAGGCCGGAGTTGCCGAGGTAGCGGCCCAGCGAGGTGAGGTACGCACCCCAGGCAGCATACTGGAGCACCAGCATCAGGACAAGCCTGAACTTGAGTTGAGTGTTTTTCATTATAGTGTAGATTGAATGTTCAGCTAACAAATTTAGTCATTTTTTCTTCTATTTTGATTATCTTTGAAAGATGAAATTCGAAAAGACGCATTCCGACCTTTCCTCCGCCGCCCGCTGCGGCGTGATGCATACGGATCACGGTGACATACGCACCCCGATCTTCATGCCGGTCGGCACCGTGGGCTCTGTGAAGGGCGTCTATCATAAAGACCTCAAGGACGATGTTCAGGCCGAGATTATCCTCGGCAACACCTATCACCTCTACCTGCGCCCTGGGCTGGGCATTCTGCGGGAGGCCGGTGGCCTGCATCGCTTCGAGAGCTGGGACCGTCCCATCCTCACCGACAGCGGCGGCTTCCAGGTCTTCAGCCTCAGCCCCATACGCAAACTCACCCCGGAAGGGTGTACCTTCCAAAGTCACATCGACGGCAGCCGCCACACCTTCACTCCGGAGAACAATGTGGATACCCAGCGCATCATCGGCGCCGATATCTGCATGGCCCTGGACGAGTGCTGCCCGGGCGATGCCGACCATGCCTATGCCCGCAAGAGTCTGAATTTGACCAAGAGCTGGCTGGAGCGCTTTGCAAAACGATTCCGCGCGACGGAGCCCCTTTATGGCTATAGCCAGTGCTTCTTCCCCATCGTGCAGGGCTGCGTCTATCCTGACCTCCGCAAGGAGGCCGTAGACCATGCCGTGCAGTTCGATGCCGACGGCTACGCTATCGGCGGCCTGGCGGTAGGGGAGCCTACGGAGAAAATGTACGAGATGCTGGAACTGGTTTGCCCTCTGCTGCCGGAAGACCGCCCGCGCTACCTTATGGGCGTCGGCACCCCGGCGAACATCCTCGAAGGGATTGCCCGTGGGGTGGACATGTTCGACTGCGTGATGCCCACGCGCAACGGCCGCAACGGCATGCTGTTCACCTGGAACGGCATCATGAACATGCGCAACGAAAAATGGAAGGATGATTTCAGCCCGCTGGACCCGGACGGCACGTCGTTTGTGGACCATACATATACGAAGGCCTACCTGCGCCATCTCTTCATTTCCGGAGAGATGTTCGCGGCCATGATAGCCAGCGAGCATAACCTCGCTTTCTATCTGGACCTTGTACGGCAGGCCCGTGCCCACATCGAGGCCGGGGATTTCGCGGCGTGGAAGGATGCCGCCGTGGCTAAACTGACACAGAGATTATGAGGAAACTCGATATCTACATATCCAAGAAGTTTATCACCACCTTCTTCATGGCGTTGCTGCTGATTATCGGCATCGTCATCATCTTCGACATTTCGGAGAAGGTAGACTACTTCGTGAAGAACGAGGCTCCTCTCAAGGCTATCATTGTAGATTATTATCTCAATTTCGTGCCTTATTTCATGAACATGTTCAGTCCTCTGTTTGTGTTCATCACCGTCATATTCTTCACTTCCAGGATGGCGGCTAATTCGGAGTTCATAGCCATGCTTTCCGGAGGCATCAGCTATGCACGTATTTTGGTGCCTTATGTGGCCTGTGCTATCCTTATAGCTGGTATTTCCCTTGGCCTGAACCTGTACGTGATACCCAAGTCGAATGTCATCCGCACGAATTTCGAGCAGAAATACGTTAAGAACAAAACGCTGAAATTCAGGAACGTGCATTACCAGATAGCTCCTGGACAGTTCGTATATGTGGAGTCTTTCAGCCGCTGGAACAATACCGCATACAAATTTACCCTGGAGACCATCGAGAATAACAAGCTCAAGAGCAAACTCGAGGCTGAATCGGCTGTATGGGACAGCACCAAGCAGTGCTGGAAATTGCGCAACTGGTTCATCCGGGACTATGCCTCCGGCCTTGAGGACCATATCACAAGCGGGGAAAAGAAAGACACCGTCATCGAACTCACGGTGACAGACTTCTACCGCAACGAGAAGACGGTGGAAACCCTCCCTATAAAAGACCTTAACCAGCTTATTGAAACGCAGAACATGCGTGGGGATGCGAACGTGATGTTCGCCGAGATAGAGTTGCATAACCGTTATGCCATGCCGTTCTCGGCCATTATCCTGACCATCATGGGAGTGTGCCTGTCGTCGCGCAAGAAGCGAGGAGGCATAGGCTGGAACCTCGGAATAGGCATCGCCCTGGCCTTCTCATATATCCTCTTCCTGCGTTTCGCGCAGATGTTCGTATATGCCGGCGACATGCCGGCCGGGGTTGCGCTTTGGATTCCGAATCTGCTGTTTGCCCTGATAACCGTTTTCCTATATACAAAAGCTCAGAAGTAATGACAGTAAAAGTCGTGAACAAGGGCCTGAACGCCCTTCCGCAGTACGCTACGCTCGCATCCGCGGGCATGGACGTGCGCGCTTCCCTGGAATCCCCGGTAGTGCTGGCCCCGCTCCAGCGGGCTATGATCCCCACGGGGCTCTATCTCGAGATTCCGGTAGGATATGAGGTGCAGGTGCGCCCCCGAAGCGGCCTTGCCGCCAAGAAAGGCATCACCGTACTGAACACTCCGGGAACCATCGATGCGGATTACCGCGGAGAGGTAAAGGTAATTCTCGTCAATCTCTCAAACGAGCCGTTTGTAGTCGAGCCGGGCGAAAGAATCGCTCAGCTTGTTCTTGCAAAACACGAAGTTATCGAGTGGGAAGAGACCGACCAGCTCGCCGAATCGTCAAGAGGCGAGGGTGGATTTGGAAGCACGGGAGTCAAATAGCTTCCCAACTATCCCGCAAAGTATACTGGCGAAAATCAGCCCTACGACAAATCCTACCAGCACATCTCCCAGGAAGTGTTTTCCTACGAAGATGCGGCTTGCCCCTACCATCAAAGCCCAGACTGTAATCAGGAAAGAGTACAGCGAATGAAGGCCTTTCCAGGGCCTTTGGAGGGCATTGTCTGCAAAGCCCAGCCCCTTTATAGTACAGACGGCGAATGCGAGGGCATTGCCTGCGTGGGCGGAGAAAAAGCCATATGAGCCCGCGCCGCTGGGTATCAGAACATAAAGGCCCCGCTCCAGCATCTCAGGATCGCAGCCGGGGCGAAGCCGCTCAACCGAGTTCTTGATCAGATTGGCGAACTGATCTACGCAGAGTATACAAAGGACTGTAGTAAGAATCATTATCAGTCCTTTTCTCCATCCAAGCCTCCAGATAATGAGGGCTATTACAAGAAGATACAGCGGAATCCAGACTGTCTTTCCGCTGAATAGCGTCCACATCCCGTCCGTAAACGGAGTATGGAGGCCATTGATCGCCAGAGTCCAGGCCTTGTCTATTTGTGTAAGGCGCTCCATAGAGTATCCTTGAGTTCCTTAAGGCCTTCCTGAGTAAGCGAGGAGATAAAGACGTGGGGAAGATCCTTCGGAAGAGACTTCTCAAGGTCTTTTTCGATGTCGCGGTCTATCAGGTCACATTTTGTGATCGCCAGAACGCGGTCTTTATCGAGAAGCTCGGGATTGTACATTTCCAACTCGCCCAGAAGGGTCTTGTAGGCCCCGGGTATGTCTTCCTCAAGAGCGGAGATCATAAAGAGGAGCACGGAATTGCGCTCGATATGGCGGAGGAACCTGATTCCGATTCCGCGGCCTTCGTGGGCGCCTTCGATGATTCCCGGGATATCGGCCATCACGAACGACTGGTCGTCGTAGTAGCTTACGATGCCTAGATTGGGCTCGAGAGTAGTAAATGCGTACGAAGCAATCTTCGGCTTGGCAGCCGTTATGGTAGAAAGGAGGGTAGATTTACCCGCGTTGGGGAAACCCACCAGGCCTACATCGGCCAGCAGTTTAAGTTCGAGTATGTACCAGCCTTCAACGCCCTCTTCTCCAGGCTGCGCGAAGCGCGGAGTCTGGAGAGTGGGGGTCTTGAAGTTATTGTTGCCCAGCCCTCCGCGGCCGCCGGGGCAGAGGATGCGCTCCTCGCCCGGTTCTACCAGCTCAAAGAGGGCTTCGCCCGTCTCAGCGTCCTTGACTACTGTCCCGACCGGCACCTGGAGGGTGATGTCCTCGCCATTCTTTCCGTGGCGGAGGCCTCCGCTTCCGTTCTCGCCGTCTTCTGCCTTGATGTGTTTGCGGTACTTGAGGTGTATGAGGGTCCAGAACTGGGGATCGGCCTTGAGGATTATATGGCCGCCCCGTCCTCCGTCGCCGCCGTCAGGCCCGCCTTTCGGGACGTATTTGGCGCGATAGAGGTGCATAGATCCCGCCCCGCCGTGGCCGGAGTGGCAGAATATTTTGACGTAGTCTATGAAGTTGCTGTCGGGCATCCGTTTACTTGCCGATCTTCTCCATCAGGCCGAGTACACGGGCGCGGTTCTCTTCGATGGTGGGGGCGTCGGCCTCGACCTCGAAGTACTTACCCTGCTTGCTGTAGTACTCGATAAGGGGTTCGGTCTGGGCGTGGTAGGTGTTGATCCTGTTCTGGATTACAACATCCGATGCGTCGTCGATGCGGCCTTCGATAGCGGCTCTGTGTCTGATTCTCTGATGGACCATTTCGTCTGGGATCATCAGCGAGATGACGGCGGTGACGCTGTCTCCGCGGGCTGCGAGCATCTTGTCCAGATCCTCGGCCTGGCCGAGCGTACGAGGGAAACCGTCCAGAAGGAAGCCTTCTACATCGTCGATAGAGTTGAAGCGCTTCTCAATCATCTTCTCAACCATCTCGTCCGGGACGAGATTACCCTCGGAGATGAGGGCTTTTGCCTTCATACCGAGACCTGTTCCGGCAGCGATTTCCGCGCGGAGAAGTTCTCCGGTAGAGAGGTGGCAGAGGTTGTACTTGTCGCGTAAAGCTACGGCGTGGGTGCCTTTTCCGGCTCCCGGAGGGCCGAACATAATGTAGTATTTCATATCTGATCTTTAAGAACGTAAATGTCTTTTAGATTGCGGCCAAGCTGATCATAGTCCAGGCCATAGCCGAGAATGAAGCGGTTGGGGACCTCCATCGCTACATAGTCTAGCTTCAGGTTCTGCTTGTAGACCTCCGGCTTAAGGAGCATAGTACAGATTTCAACCTGGGCTGCGCCGCTTTCGCGAAGTCTCTTGTCGAGATAGACCATCGTAGCGCCCGTATCTACTATATCTTCGCAGACTATCACCTTACGGCCGGAAACGCTGCCGGTGATGCCCATAATTTCCTGGATATGGCCTCCGGAACGGGTCCCGCTGTAAGAAGCGACTTTGATAGTCATAAGTTCGAGAGGGAAGTTTAGGCGCTTCATCAGCTCGGAAGTGAACATTATAGAACCGTTGAGAACACAGAGAAGGATTACCGGTTCCTTTTCGTTTTTGTGTGTTTCGTTGATTCTGGCGGCGAGTTTGTCTATAGCCGCTTCCAGCTCTTCGCCCTTAATGTAAGGAACGAAAACCTTGTCGTGGACGGTGATACTGCTTGACATTTGGAAATAATTTCTATCAAAGATAGGAAAATAAAACCGTCTTTGCTAAATTGCACTTACTAAATTTAAACTGCGTATGAAACTTCTCTTTCTGACGCTGGCCCTTTTCGCCGGCGCTGATTTTATGGAATCAGCCGTAAGGCTGTCCGGCGCCTCCTGCGTGGAGGACCTCTCCCAATCCGAAATCGAACGCTACGAAGCCCTCGCCGACCATCCCCTGGACCTTAACCGAGCCAGCCGGCGCGAGCTTATATCGAGCGGGCTTTTCTCCCCATACCAGGCCGCAACCATCACTGACTACATATCCACCTACGGAGAGATTTGTTCGCTCGCCGAGTTGGGGGCGGTAGACGGAGTCGGCCCGGAGCGGGCACGCGACCTCGCGCCGTTTGTGCTTCTGGAGCCCTCGGGACCGCTGGGCGCGAGGCCGCGAAAAAGGCTCCGGGCCGACTCTATGTTGCGCCTTGCCCTCAAAAACGGGCAGTGGTCCAATGCCGCGAAGGCAAGTGCCGGCTACGGCGGCCTGAAAGCCGGGTTCGGGGCAAAGAACTTCAGCCCCACTGCGGGCTACCTTAGCTGGGGCGGGCGGCGCGTCGTAGGCCAGCTGACCGTGGGCGATTTCAACGCCCGATTCGGGCAGGGCCTGCTGACTTGGACCGGCTTCACGATGACGACCCTCTACACGCTCAGCGCCTTCGCCCGCTCCGGGACCGGCATCTCGGGCTCGAACACTCTTTCGGAAGACAGCGCGAAAAGGGGAGCGGCGGCCGAATTGGTCTTCGGTAACGCCGGCCTGAGCCTGTATGCGACCCTTGACGGCGAGACCCTGGCCCATCTCCAATACCTTACGAAGCGCGGTAGCTACGGCGCGACCCTCCTGCGCACCCCGGACGCGCTCGCCGGTTCGGCCGAATGGCGCTTCACGCTCCGGAAGTTCACCCTCTTCGGCGAAGCCGCGCTCCAACCCCAGTCCGCCTCCCTTCGCACCGGCCTTTTCTACAACCATTCCTACGGCAACCGCGCCGCGCTGCTCCTGCGCCGGGGCCCAGACGAAATGGCCGCCGCCCTGGGCGCAGAAACGCGCTGGGCTTCCATCACTGCCGAAGCCTCCCGGAACCTGACCAAGCAGACCCGCCAATTACGGACAGTCGCCCTCTGCAGCCCGCAGTTTACCGCAGGCCCATTGACGATTAAGCCGTCTTTCCGCCTGAATTCCCGCTATCGGCCGGGCGAGAAGCTGCAGTGGCGCAACGACCTTCGCTCCGAGCTCGAGATTCAAGGGGGACCGTGGCTCCTCCACGGCCGCTATAACGCGCTTAGCTGCGAGAACTGGGCGTGGCTCAGCTACCTCGAGGCCGGTTACAAAAACGAAATAACCGCGCTTTACCTGCGCGGCTCTCTGTTTAAAGTCGACAATTGGAACGACCGTATCTACTCCTACGAGCGCGACGCTCCGGGCTCGTTCAACGTCCCAGCGTACTACGGGCGGGGCTACGCCCTCGCCCTCTACGTCCGCTGGCGCTTCCTTGCCCTTCGCGCCGCCACCACTCGCTATCCCTGGACTCCCGATAAACCGTCCAAATACGAATTGAAAATACAATTCAATTATAAACTATAGTGGTGAAGCGGACGGGAACTCCCTCGCGCGGGACTCGTCAACTATTCATACGGGGGAAGCGTCCTTCCCCCTAGCCCCCTTCGGCCTTCCTCCCTTTCCGTATTTGTCTTCGCCAAATACCCGGGCCGGCCGGTCGGCTGATGCCGACGTCGTCGCTTCGCTCCTCTAAGTCCCCCTCATCATTCCTCATCGCAGAACTTGTATCCAACGGACACCTCCCCGCTCCCCGTGGCCGCGGGTGGCCACGCCCGCTCGAGGGAGTTCCCGCTCCGCTTACGAAAAAATAGTAATAAAAGAATTGGATTAGAATCTGAATCCGACCGACATTCCGAAGGCGGGGGAGGGGCCGCCGGGGGTGAAGGCGTAGTTGTCTCCAGGGCAGATGATGGTAGGGCTGACGTCTATCGCCAGGTCTTCAGTGACTTCGAAATTGTGCATGTAGGCGAAGACGTTGGCGTCTATGATCTGAAGGACATAGCCCAGCGCGATAACGAGAGTTCCGTAGTCGCGGTAACGGCGGTAGATGTTTTTATAGTACTTCGAGGTTTCCAGCGGCAGATAGGTAGTATCTTCTGCATTGTAGATCTTGCGGAAACGTTCGTAGTTTCGTTTGTAGAGGATGTGGTAATTCAGACCTCCGAGCATAATTCCCCAGTAGATAGGCAGCTTCCAGACTTCGTGGTTGTAAATCTGGCCCAGGCCAGGGACGAGCATCGAATAGAAGGTAGCTTTAGCCGGGGAAGGGTAGTCGTCTGGTTTATAGCTGATTACGCCGTCCATCAGAGCGCCCCAGTAGACGAGGCCGGCGCCGGCGAGCCAGTATTTGTAGTTGGGGTCTCCCTGATTCTTGAGGTAGAGGCCTCCGCCCAATCCGGCTGCAATTCCGCCGTAGACGACGGGCAGTTTCCAATAGTCTTTATTGTAGATCTGAAGACCGCCGACGAGTATTGCGGAGCCTTCGAACATAGTGAAGAGGTCTGTTTCCTGTTTGTGTGTAAGGCCTCTCCAATAGTCCTTCACGGAGAAGATTTTATCTGTACTGTCTGCCTGAGCTGCGGTATCGTCGTTGAAACTCTGGGAAAACGCTTCTTCCCTGAACTGTGCGCGACAAGTCAGAGCCGGCGCCAGGAAAAGCGCCGCCACTAAGAGAACGTGATATTTGCTACTTCTTGAGAGCATCAAGGAATCCGCCAATTTCCGAATCAGAGGAAAAATTAATAGTAAGAGTACCTTTTCCGTTCGGTCTGCGCTTTACGCTGATCTCGCCCTTGAAGTATTTTGCGACTTCGCGGCAGAGGTCTTTGTGGACCTGAGGAACGTCTCCTACCTTCTTGCTACCAGCAGAAACCGTACCGTTCGAAGAACCGGCGGCGGCAATGGCCGCAACTTTTCCTTCGAGCTGACGGACATTGAGCCCGTTTTTCACGACCATATCACACAGTTTCACCTGCATATCGGGGTCTTCTATCGAAAGCAGGACTTTGGCGTGGCCTACGCTGATCTGGCCTACTTTAAGGTCGTGCTGGACCTTGACGGGGAGCTTGAGGAGCCTGAGCTGGTTCGCGACCGAAGAGCGGCTCTTTCCGAGCCTTTCGGCCATCGCTTCCTGGGTAAGGTTACATTCGTCCATCAGGCGCTGATAGCTGAGCGCGACTTCTATCGGGTCCAGATTCGCTCTCTGGATATTCTCGACTATAGCCATCTCGAGCATTCCCTGATCGTCCGCTTCGCGAACATAGGCCGGGATCTCGGTCAAGCCCGCCATCTGGCAGGCCCTGAAACGGCGTTCGCCGCTTATAATCTGATACTTTGAGGGGCCGATCCTGCGGACTGTAACGGGAGTGATGAGTCCGAGCGATTTGATGGAGGCGGCAAGGCCATCCAACTCCTCGCGGTCGAAGGTCTGGCGCGGCTGATAGGGGTTGGGCTCTATCTCGCCCAGGGGGATCATAAGGACATCGGCGGCGCTGCGGGGGGCTGCGGCTACACTGACCTCAGGTTTACCGCGGAGTTCGTCTGCGCCCGGTACATTTCCGAGGATGGCGCTAAGCCCCTTTCCGAGGCCTCTTGCTGGCTGGCTCATAGACTCTCTTTGTTGTGTTCGAGAACCTCTTTCGCGAGATTCAGATAGTTCATAGTACCCGTACTGGCTACATCGTACAGGACGATGGGCTTACCGTATGACGGAGCCTCTGAGAGGCGTATATTGCGCTGGATGATGGTGTTGAAGACCATCGACTTGAAGTAGTCGCGAAGCTGGGCGACTACCTGGGCGTGGACTTTTGTACGGCCGTCGAACATAGTGATGACGAAACCTTCGACATTGAGCGAAGGATTGCTGCCGTTCTGGACGAGCCTTATAGTCTGGAGGAGTTTCCCGATACCTTCGAGGGCGAAGAACTCGGGCTGAACCGGGATGATTACGCTGTCTGCTGCGGTAAGGCAGCCCACGGTAATAAGGCCGAGGGAGGGAGCGCAGTCGATAATGATGTAATCGTAGTCGTTCCGAATCGGCTCCAGGGCCTTGCGGAGGATATGATCCCTGCCGGGGAGGTCGATTATCTCGATTTCGGCGCCTACCAGGTTGATATGAGAAGGGATGAGCTTAAGGTTCTCCATCTCGGTAGGGAGAATAGTCTGAGAGGCTTCCACCTGGCCTATCATAATCTCATAAAGGGTTTTACCCTCTACGTCCGCCGGGTTGTAATTGAGTCCGGAGGTAGTATTGGCCTGAGTATCAGCGTCTATGATGAGAACCTTTTTCTCGAGTATGGCGAGAGAAGCGGCGAGGTTTATAGCGGTAGTAGTCTTACCAACTCCGCCCTTCTGATTTGCAATGGCTATAATCTTTCCCATAGACCACAAATTTAACAAAAATATGAATAACTTTGCAGTGGCAAACCGAAAACCTAAGACATGTCCAAGATCAGACCAGAATGGTATATCATCGTCAATCCCCACGCCGGATCCGGTAAGACGATGCGATACTGGGTGCCCGCCGAGAAGAAACTTCAGGATCTCGGAGTCCCTTATTATACCGTATACACTACCCACAAGCATCACGCCGCTGAGCTGGCGGCCCTTGCGGCCAGGATGGGGTATCGACGGATAATGGCGGTCGGCGGAGACGGCTCCATCCACGAAGTGTTCGAGGGTGTCCTGGGCTGGTGTGAGGTAAGCGGCACCCCGACCGAAGACTTCTATCTGGCGGTCGCTCCCATCGGCTCAGGGAACGACTGGATCAAGTCTTTCGGAATCAAGCGCGACGTTTCCAAAGTCATCGAATACATAGCTCAGGGCTCTTTCGCCCAGGAAGATGTTGTCAGAGTCACCCTTGCCGGAGGGAAAGTCTCCTATATGGCTAATGTCGGCGGTCTCGGTTTCGACTCCCACGTCTGCGAGCGCGTAAATGCCCAGAAAGAGAGGGGAATGAGAAGTTCGATGCTGTATATGGATTCTCTTTTCTACAACTTCGCCCACTCCAAATCCTTCAACGCGACCTTCTACTGCGACGACGAACAGGTTTACACCGGTCCTATTCTCGACATAGCCTTCGGAAACGGCTCTTACTGCGGCGGCGGAATGCAGCAGTGTAGCCTTGCAGATCCTACAGACGGTATTCTGGATGCCATCATTCTTCCGAAGATGCCTATTTCCCGCATCCTTACCGAGGTCCCTAGACTCCTTCGCGGAACCATCTACAAATCAGACCGCATCCTCTATGTCCGCGGGAAGAACTTCAAAGTTGTTCCACTCGATCCCGACTCCGCAGACATAATGGAACTCGACGGAGAGATTGTTGGCAACCTCCCCGTCGAGCTTCAGGTTCTTCCTAAGAAGATAAACGTCCTCTGTAATCCTAAACCATAAGGGCTCCTACGAGACCGAGGATAGCATAGAACTCAGGCAGAGCGGCGTAGATAAGGGTATTGGTGAAAACATCGTGACCCTGGCTGACGCCTACGATACCGTTGGCGCAGACCTGTCCCTGACGGATGGCCGAGAAGAGGAATACGATACCACAAGCCAGACCGACGGCGAAATACAGGAGACCTTTGTCCATCATCGCTTCAGCGGCCTTGGGCCATACCAGGAAGGCGACGAAGCCGTACAGACCCT
>JAEEGH010015636.1_pt1 | contig 16447 bp, 13 predicted proteins | sample 9134181 | NCBI WGS metagenome assembly JAEEGH01 (sample SAMN16246544, study PRJNA631951) | gut metagenome | biome: gut microbiome; feature: rumen; material: DP-attached | host: Bos | place: Iran: Karaj | collected 2018-10
CGAAAGTCCAAATTACAAACAAGTGCGAGATATGCTTAATACTTTATTTAAGAAATACAAAGAAGAAGTCAAAGGTGCAATTTTGCATTCAGACCAAGGATACCAGTACCAACTAAATGCTTATCAGAATACGCTATCTAAGTATGGAATAATACAAAGCATGTCTAGAAAAGGTAATTGCTTAGATAACTCACCAACAGAGAATTTCTTTGGGAGAATGAAAGAAGAGATGTTCTATGGAAAGGAAGATGAGTACTCATCTCTTAATGACTTAAGAAAAGCAATAGTTACATACATAGAATATTACAATACTCAAAGAATTGTTCTTAAAAACAAAACATCACCAGTTATGTATAGACAATCATGTCTACAACAAATAAAATAATAGTGGGTTGCGAACCCACGGTACGAAAAATTGGGGTACCCCCAAATACCACTATCGATTTAGTGGTATTTTTTATATTTGAACAAAACCTTTTTTAAGAACTATTTTGTATAATTAATATTACTATTGGCTCCTCTTTTAATTGTTATATTTCCTGCATTGTTTTTGCTATAACAAAAAGAAATCCAAGCACTCCTTTTATCATTTAATTCAGATATGCCCTCTAAAAGCAATACTATTTCATCTTCTTCTTCGCGGAACAAATCTCTTGGCAATGCAATAATCTCTTTATGCGAATAATTAATCTCCCACTTCTTCGAGTATTTACTCTTTCTTGACAAAGAACATATATACTCCTCATTATCGTAAAACCCTGATATTTCTTTTTCTATCCGATTAGAATCTTGCTTTGAGCTATATATAATTAAATCAAATTGCGTCCCAATATTTTGCGGCATCTCTACTGCAATATGTCCATAATATATGTCTATTACAATTTCTTCATCTATGTTAATTTGCGTCTGTATTGAGTACGCAATAAAGATATCTGCCATTTCTTCCTGCATAGATTCAAAACCAAATCCATAAGAAATTATTTTATTGTCTTTACAGCCAATCAGCCCAACAAATAAAATAATCAATACAATTATAATTAATAACATTAGATGTTTATTCAACTTCATAGTTATATCCTCCTATTCAAAGAAGACACTATATCTATCTAATAGAGCTTGTATCTCTTCTAGTGTTGTTATTCCTTTACCTATTGCTACTTTTAAATATTGACCATTAAATGCATCAAATACTAGTTGAGGAATTGGTATTATATTACTAAATTCTTCATATGTATATAATCCGTATGTTGCTATATCTTGTACCATAGCAGTCTCATCATATGCCATTGTTGTTGGATTAACATCAAAGATGTTTATAAAGCTCTCTGTATTTCCTGGCATAGACAACATACCATTTACATAATAACATAGATGACCATATGTTACAGGTGAATATGCCGTAGTTATCTGTTCTTCAATTGAAACCTCTACTAACTGCACTGTTGTCTGTATCATATTATTATTTCCATCCAAAATCTGTTTCGTGAAATAATGCCCTATATATTGAGATGCATCACTTCGTAAGAATACATACTTATTTAGAGTTGTATCAAAGAAAGCATGCTCATCAATTAAATTCACAGTTGTTCCATCTGAGAATGTTAATGTTATTACTTCATATGTTGTAGTAGGATCAGTATCTATGAATAGTATTGGGGCTGATGTAAATGTCCCATTTAACATATCCCATACCAACAATTGTTCATTACCCGTTAGATTCTCTACTGCTGTTTGCGTACCATCAGCTAGAGTTATTAGAGAGCCTGTTGTTATACATGAACCGCCTGATGATGGCTTATACCATTTTACATATAGCATTCCATTTGGGGCTGAGTTTATATTTGCCATAGTATAGTAATCGCCAGTAAAGTCAGAATTTACATACCATACGTCAAATGTGTATTCATTTCTTGTTGGCTTATTAATTGTCCCAGAATAAGAGTTTCCAGGATTAGTGTCCGTTTTATTAAACGAAACCAAATATCCTCCGCCCGAAGAGAATACACAATTCTTAAAATATGGTCTATTCGCTGAGTTCCAAGTTGACGCCCAATGAGTGTCGTCTGCTGCACTATATATTGTTAGATTACTAGAATTGCCAAATGCATTGTCCCCTACATATGTTGTGGTTGAAGATATATCAATTGTCGACAAATGGTTTCCATAAAAAGCATATGAACCTATGCTTGTTATAATATTATTTTGCCAATACAATCTTGAAATCGGGCAATTATAGAATGTATAATCCGCAACACTTGTTACATGTGCTGCCGTCATATAATATACAGATGTTAAATTTGTACAGTTGTAGAATGCATACGAACCGATAGATGTAATCGAAGTTGGTATATCAACAGAAGTAATACCGACTTGTCCGCTAAACGCATAATCGGAAATACTTGTTACATTTTTACCCAAATATTCCGCTGGTATACTTATACTATCGGACAGTCTACAATATGTGCCCGTAATCTCATATGTACCATCTTGCTTTTCTATTACACTAAACTGCGGTTTAGCAAATATATAAGTTTTCGAAATATAGTTTCCCGTTTCTGGAGCATCTCCTTGAGCACTATACATTTTTACTTTAAAAGTAGCTCCTTCCCAAGCTAATATATGATTCCATTGCGATTGATCTAATAACCCCGAAATTGTATTGCTGACGCTTAGCCCTAAGATACAGCTTAAGGTCTCAGTTTCATCGTATGCAATTACAGCTGTCGTTAAAGGGTGCCCTGTCCAACCAGAATAATTCGTCCAAGAAATATTTGGGCATGCTGTTGGCGAAGCTCCTAAATCAATTGACAAGTCGGCTGCACACATTTTATAGTACGATAGATTCTGCCCAACATCATCTATATATTCTGGATGAGTACTATAAAAGTTTTGAATAAAATCAAAGAAAGTATATGTCCCGCTAATAGTAGTAAGGTCCCACCAATCTGACGCCGACAATGTTATTTTATCGTTTGTTTCATTCTGAGAATCATATAAATCCCATAACACTGCCATTATAGAGCGTTCGCAGGCTTCTCCTAATCTTATTGATGATGTTTCGAGATCATAATTCAAATCATTATATGCAGTGTATGACGAGTCTCGAACAGTATCAATATTAGCAATATAATACACATATTCTTTTTGTGCAATTAGACCAAAAATTGTCGGCCAAGATTCTGCCCAAGCAAGTTTAATCCCAACACTTTTCCCATAACGTTCAGCATCGTTCGTCAATGAACTATGAGCGCTTGTGTTACCATTTTCTATATAAGATTGAATATCTGACCATATATTTTTTAAACCAATTTGATATTGTATATGGTGACCATATTCATGCATTATCACGTCCCATGATTCATATGAATAATATGAGCTATTGTCTCCCTTCAAATATGGGATATATATTGAGTGTGTAAATGCTTCATAATAACACCCGGCAGAATTCCATGGATACCAAACATCCACAGAGCTTGGCTGATACCCCATTTGTTCTGATGCGTAAGATCGAGCAACTACTAACGCTTGAGATATTTGTATTGCTTGACATGCACGTTCTCTAAAAACATCATCTTCATCAATCATCGTAATAGTTTCATCAATTGTATAGGACAATCCAGTTTTTACATCGTTTATTGCTCTATCCCTTGTATTAACAGAGTATCTTGATTCTTGATGATCCACTGAAGGAAAAGAACCACGGACCTCAATATTGCCATCTCCCGCATATATTTTTATATATATGTCGCTACCGCCATTATCAAAAGCAGAATCATTGTTTTGAAAAGTAATTGAATAATTTCCATAGCTATTTGTAATAGTTGAGCCTAGGCAATCATCCCCAAAGATATCTGAATTCCTATCGTATACTTCTACTAACACTTGGCGAATCGGAACTATACTATTATTTCTTGTTGTCCATTTAACCTTCCCAGAAACAAATGTATCTTTGCTTCCTCTGGTGCTTTGACTTTGCTTATAAATATTGTTGCTATATTTAAATAATTCTATATTCGATTTCTCGTTATCGTTATCAATTAGTTCTTGAATAGTTTTCGCAGTTTCTATTGTAATGTAATCATTCATCGTGACATAACTGAACCATTGTCGCTTTGAATCTATTAAAGAATTATTGCTAAAAAACACGCCTTGCTCGTTCTCAAAAAGGAACAGCGTTTCATCAACCATCTTACCATTTTGCGTAATTAAAGAATAACTCAATTCTAAAAATTCATATTTATACGCTCTACGAATTTCAATATTAAAATAATTGTCTTTTAGAATTACATATGCATAGTCATTCTTAGGTTTAAAAAACTTTATATTAGAAATAGTATCAGTTTTATTATATTTTAGTTTTATAGTAGTAATTTCCGCATCAACATTATACTTGCATTCATTAACTATACTAACAACGCTTTTTGTTTTCTCCCCCAATTGAAGTTCCTCGACAGCACATGTTTCTTTTTTTATACTATAGCTATCATCTTCCGCAAAAGCCACATCTTCAGATGAGATAAAAACGACAAAAACGCAAACCCCTATCACAAAAGTTAAAACAAGAATTATCCATAACAATTTAGTTTGATTCATACTTCCCCCATTCCTCAATAAACATTCTTTGCCCCGATTTTCGAGCAAGCAACTTATAAAAATCCTAAACTATCTTCGAAATTCAATACAATACACACTAAAACTTAGTTCTACGCACTTTTATTATACCATCGCATATTACCTAGTCAACGCCGATTCTTGCCAAACCCCGCACTCTCCGCCAAAAAAAATCCAGGATTTACTGCCTGGATTTTTTGTTGCTCTATTATTGTTTATTAATCAAATATGTCATAAAAAGGTGTAGTGTCTTTATCTCTAAATTCGTGCTTTTCATAATAGCCAATTAATTCTTTATTCTCATCTCTAAGCGCTATCATATAAGCATCTTTATTTTGCTTTTCATTAAAGAATGTATGAACTCTATTATTGTTCTTATCTTTTTTGAACCACTTTATAACTTCTTCAATCTTCTTTGCTGAACATTTGTTATGGCAATCCATTAAATTCTTGCCCATTAGGTCCATTCCCTTTTGAGCATAAACTCTTTTTGCTTCTTCGTTCATATAGATAATCGTATGATTTAAATCACAGATTATGATGATTGTGTTATCGACATCGACTAAACTTTTTAAATAAACATTTATATCCATTTTGATTCCCTCTTATTCTGACAAACTAAAATCTTTATCATATTGTACTAATACTTCATATCCTTCATTTTGAGCTTTTACATCATCTATAATTTGTTGGATAGTTGCTTGAGGATCTTTATCGTCAAAAGATATTACAACGTCAAAATGAATAGTCTTTTTATCCTCATCAATATAGAATCCATGAGTTTGTAGAACATATGGATGTTTAGCAACTGCGTCAGATATACTTTTGAATACATCTTTAGATTTTTCATCAACTTGGTTCTCTGCATAAATACCAACAGTCATAATTGTATTGTACTTTGAATACATTAAAGATGCGATTTCTCTTTCAATGGCTTGGATTTGTTGAGCATTCAAATTATCTTTGATTCCAATATGAATTGAACCAATATTTCTATCGTGGCCATAGTTGTTTAGGATTAAATCATAACAACCACAAACACCTTCTATTTCATTAATATCTTTCTTAATTGAAATGATGTAATCTTTATCGAAACGTTCACCAATCATTAAAGATAAAGCTTCTCTCATAACTTCAATGCCGCTCTTTAAGATGAAGCAACCAATTAAAATACCTAAATATCCTTCAATATATACGTTTGCATATTTAGCAACGATTACGCCAATTAATGTTGTTGTAGATAAAACAGAATCAAACATAGCATCAGTACCAGATGCACTTAGTGCAGCACTATCGATTGTTTTACCTCTCTTTCTGAAGAATAGACCAATTGCTAATTTTACAACAATAGCTGCAGCAACAATGATGATTGAATAAATCTCAAATTCTGGCATTGCTCCTGTTTGGAAATGATCGATTATTGATTTTATAGATTCATAAATCGCCATTGCACCAGCAAACAAAATTAAACTAGCAATTAGAGTTGATGTTAAATACTCTATTCTGCCATATCCATATGGATGCTTCTTATCTGCAGGCTTATTTGCTAATTTTGTACCTACAATTGTAATTGTGCTAGATAAAGCATCTGTGAAATTATTTACAGCATCCATAACAATAGCTATTGATCCTGCCATGAATCCTACGAAAGCTTTAAATGCAACTAAAAATACATTTCCTATGATGCCTATAACGCTAGTTTTTACAATCTCTTTCTCTCTATCCATATATTTCGTCCTTTTTGAATTTCACTAGATAAGATCCAACAAATAGTACAATATTTATTACTGACCACACTATGCCTATTGTTGAGAATGTGCATTGATGGATAATAATTGCTACTATTGCAAATATTAATGCTAAAATTGCTAATGCTAATCCTATAAATCTTAAGATCTTTGATGCCATTATACTCTTTCTATCTGGGTGCTTTTTGTTTTGAAGCAAATACAAAATTACAAAGATAAAATCAAATAACATAAATGCATCAATAATTACAACTACCAATCCAATGCATCCATATTCCTCCCAGAACTTCTCAATTGCAGCTATATCTTCATCACTAAGTTCAGGCTCATCTAAAGCATCATTTTGTGGCACATCTGCATTCGGAGTTGGAGTGTTATTTGCTTGCTCTGAAGATTGCTCAGGTGTTGCTGGAGATTCTGGTTCTGGAGTTGAAGCAGGTGGTGCTGCTGTTACAACAAAGTGACCTATTGTGTCTCCAAATACAATGATATAATGATCATCAACTTGTCCTTCATACTCAGGCACAAAACTCAATACATAGTCGTAAGTTCCTGGCGTCGTGCCATCACAATTAACTGTTACTCTAAACTTTGTTGCAGCCAATTCAAAATCTTCTTTATAAGTTTCTAAATATGATTCTCCTCTATTTTCATAATACCCAAAGCCATATGGGATTTCAATTGAAGAAATATCCGTCCCTTCCTTAACGCTCATATCTTCTACCCATACCGTTATATGGTTGTATAGGGGCACTACTTTTAAATATTGTAGACCCCAAGTGCCAGGACCTTTACCAGAAGCTTGGTACCATTCTCCATCTGCGCTATCTTTATACCTATACTCTATATTTTCCATTCCATAACTACTATTAGTAGAATGAAATACTCCTCTATTATCCCTATGAGTCAAACAAATGCATTCCAAATCCGAATACGAAACAGTTATTGTCCTAGCTGCTTCTGCTACAGTCGTATTTGCTGATTGTACAAAGCCAGTGCCTTTAATAAATATCTTTTCAGTGTCGCTATAAAACACATAGTTTGCTGCAGTTATATTAAATCTGCCGTGCTCAATTCTTATATCTTTTTTTGCATAGAAGCCACAGCCTATATCATTAAAATTAAATACTCCCCTGTCGATTTCGATTTTACTGCTCTCAGTCATAAAAGCAGTCCCAACGCCCGAAGTTGTTCCAGTAATATTATATGTTCCATTATTAATTACGAAGGTATCATCATCCGCATAAATTCCATATTGAGAAATTATAAGATTCATTACGGCATTTTCTATCGTTAAATCATAATAACAATATATACCCGTATTTGCTGTCCCATTAATTTTTGCATTGTAAATTGTAACATTTTTCTGACAAAGAATTATCGTGTTTACAGAGTGTTCCCCTGTCGTTATTTCTCCACCATGCATAATAAAATCATTTACACATGTTATAAAACTCCCGGTAGTAATATCTTCTTTAGCTACAATCTTCCCCGTTCCGGCTCCTTGCGCATATATTGTTAAATCGTGACAATACAACCTGCCAAGAGTTAAAGTCTTCCCATCGCACAAAATTAGTGTTAAATCGCTACTACCACAATCAATTGTATCGATAACGACATCATCATCGACAACATATGTACCACTCGTTGAAAAATCCGTAGTTGATGTTACCGATGTATATGTAGTTGTTGATTGTGTCTCAAACTTTTTTGTTGTTGTGTTATATGCTAAATAAGAAACTTCTGTATCCGCAAAAACCGTTGTGTTTGTAGTAAACAAACCCGCAATAATAAATAGAATTAAAACGCCAATGATGGCCAATAATTTTCTTGCAGAATTTTCCATAATCCCCCTCAAAGATCATCTTGCAAGCAAATCTAGTATATATTTATATTTTAATACATAAATGAAAATATTAAAAGAACGGCCTAATAATAGAACTTACTATCAATTGAATAATAATCGCAAACACCCTTCTTATCTATTGGACATTCTGGTGCATTTTGAAGTTGTGGATAGAACTGAATTGGATAATCAAAACCATAGTTTCCCCATCTAATTGCGCTATCAGAATTTTCATCGTAGAAGTTTCTATCAAAGCAACTCTTCCATTGAGTATCACCAATACCATCTCCACAATGATTTAGCGCATCATATTTAAATGTAGCAAGGTTATTCCCTTCCCATAGATTCCATGCTTCACCTTCTGAACATATATCTGAAAGCTTCACAACAACTGCATTTACATAAACATTCTTACCTGCATTTGGCCAAATGCCATGGCTACCATTTGCTATATATCCAACTAAATGTGTGTCTTCACATTTAGGAGCATTATCCCATGCCATATATATTCTTTGGCTATGAATACTATATTGAACAAAGATAGGCGCATAATATATTTTGCCATTTTCGTTATATAGTTTTAATCTAACCATTACGTGTTCCCAATCACCTACGTGGTTACCAAAATTGATACCAAGTATTGTCTTTGCCTTATTATATGGGAAGTAGAAATAATAACATAAATCTAAATACGTATATTCTTTTTCTACAGCAAAGCCATATCCTTGCATATTGTCTTTATCCCCATAGAAATAATCGCAAGTATAGTTTTGCTTATCCAATTCCTTTAGGTATAACATATATCCATCTGGAGATAATTCTCTTGTTAAATGTTGAAGCGCAAACTCTACCGTTGATGCATAATATTTTTCATTTTCATCCCACCAAAGTCTTGGGGCATATTCTTTTAAAAGTGATGCTTTATAATCATCTGTTAATTCTTGAACTTCGATTTTTTGAGTATCAATCTTTCTTATCTTAATTGAGCCAACATCGCCAGAATATGTTCCTTGATAAATAACTTTAGTACAATCGCCTTTATAGTTATTATTTGTATAAACTTCTACTTCATATCCGCCTTCAACATAAATATCTTTTGCGTCAATGTTTAAAGATGGATAATCCCCCACTGTATATTCTGTGTATTTTGTATTCTCATTAAAGATGGCTACTTCTGAATTAATATTTGAATAATCTTTTTCGAATTGAGCAAATGCTTTAATACTCTTTGAATTAACATACAATTTTGAATCCCATACAATTACATAATTACAAAACCAACATAAAAAGACATACCCATCCTTATGGACTTCAGGAAGCTCTACATAAGAAAAAGCCTCTGCCGTAATTACCTCCGACTCAGGCTTTCCTTCTGCTCCGTTATAGTTAATTGTAATGGTGCTTGTTTCCCCTTCCTTTAATAAAAGGTTTGCATGAATCGGCTCATATACATATGTAGCATTTATTGCGAAGATAACTGAAATGGCTATAATAGCCAAAAGCAAAAAGGTTGCAACTATAATTAAACCAATCTTTTTCTTCTTCGAAAGCGAGCTCATATATACCTAGAGTAATTAGAGGGATTTGCGAAATACATTCGCATATAATTACTCTACATTAGGCCAGTTATAATTAACTTAAATTATAAAAAACTATAGAAGTAGGCTCTTATCTTCACCCATACCCATCATGCCATCAAGCACGATCTTGTTACCTTCTTCGTCTCTTAGATATCCTTCAAGTTCACCAAATGTGATGTAATAATCGATTCTTACAATATGATCAACGTGTACAATCATTGGATTAATTCCATATACTTTGAATTTAACATTTACCATATCGTGTTCATCTTTTATTGTCCATTCAGAATAATCTTTAAAGTCCCAAGAAGATACACTTCTTTCAAAAGTAACTGGTGTTAATAGACTTGTCTTACCTACTTGCCAAATCAAGTTCTCATTATATTTGTCTTGGTCAATTGATTGGTTTCTAGTTAAGTTAAATGCAATATATTCTTTCTTGCCATTAACCTCATATTTCCCCATTGTTGTTACCCAATCATAATGAGCTTTTCTTGGATAATATCCTCTATGGTCATCAATAATACCTGTTGTGAAATCATCAGATGTATAAGTCTTGCCATTAATAGTTAGACTACCTTCTACCTTGAAGAAATCCTTTTGGCTATATAATGGACGAGGTCTATCTGTTGCAAATGGGATAGATACAACACATGGCAAAGATAATCTTTCAAGCTTTAGAGAATATTCAATAGAAGCCTCTTCTACATTTTCTTTCATTGCTTGAACGGCTGTTTTATCTTTACGTGGCTTTGTAACTAGGCACTTGCCTACTGCCTTCCCATCAAGAGTAGCTTTTCCAACTTCAAAATTGTTTACGTATTTAACAAATGTCTCGCCTAATCTACCTTCGCAAATAGAACCGTTAATTAGATTTGGAGCAATTGTTGTATCTTTAGATTTAATTTGTGTATCCCAGCAATAAACATTATGAGTTTCTTTATCATAGAATACATTCATTAATTTTCCAAAAATACCCATATCGCAAACAACGGCAAGTAATACACCTTCTTTGAAGTGTATTTCTGTTGCTTCCCATAAAGTTAATTTGAATTTGTTTAAAAAATCTGGAGCATGAGTAGGATTCTTTAATTTCAATAAATCCATTTCCTCAAACTCTTTGTCAAATGTGCCAAAATAGCAAGTTCCGTCTTCTTTTACTAAACTTTTTGGCGTTGCAACGGATCTTCTCTCCTTTGCAATAAAATCACTATAGTTCCCCATATCGAATTCCCCCTTTTGATATAGTTTCTACCTATATTATATTTCAAAGGGACTATTTTGTGAATACTAGTGAAATTTAGATGGCTGCTGCCTTTAATAAACCAAGATAAGATAATACTTCTTCGTTAACCTTTCCAGAATATTTAGCTGAATCTGTTTCAACTCTTAAGAATGATGATTCTGGAGAATTAATAATTGGCATATTATCATAAATAGAATTTGTAGCAACACCAATGTAGATGTAGTAAGTATAAGCCTTTTTAAAGATATTCTTTTTAGCTACATTTACAACAAGTGTATATTCGATTCTTTCATTTTGAATTGGATTTGCAATATATTGTCTTTCTAAATATCCAAGGTTATCAAACATTGTAGAAAGCTTATTAACTTCCTCGTTTGTTAAATCAAATCTTACAGATTCTGCCTTTGCATTGAAAACTATAAGCTCCATTGATTCTACTTCTCGACCTTCTGGAATTACTTTCACAGACTTAGTCAAAGAGCAGCCAACTAACGAAAAGCTTAGTATTACAATTAATAATATAGATATAATAACTAATGATTTTTTCATATATGCTCTGCAAATATTTTATATTATAAATATTAAAAGGTCAATTTAGTTAGTTGCCAAATTAATATTTAAAAATTACAATAGGTAGTATGGAAAAAACAAATGTAATGAGAAAATTAGATAGTTTAAAAATCGAACACAAGGAACATTTCCTTGGTGACGATAAGGTTGCAATCTCAGGCGTTGAAGTCGCAAAGATTTTAAACCAAGATGTAGAAAGAGTTTTCAAAACTTTAGTTACTGTTGCTAAATCTAATAATCATTATGTTTTTATGGTTCCTGTTGCTGAAGAATTAGATTTAAAAAAAGCTGCAGCTGCTGTTAATGAAAAATCACTTGAAATGCTTCATCAAAAAGACCTTCTACCTTTAACTGGATATGTTCATGGTGGATGCTCTCCTATTGGAATGAAAAAGCAATTCAAAACTGTAATTCATTTAACTGCACCTTCTTTTGATACTATCTATTTTAGTGCCGGCAAGATTGGATACCAAGTTGAACTTCCATTCGAATCATTAAAGAAAGTTATTCGTATAGATACAGCGGATATTATAAAGGGATAAATGGACAATTTCTTAATTACACTAGCGACAGTTGCCATGTTATTTGCATATGCAATACCTGGCTTTATATTAGTAAAGACTAAGCTTATTAAAGAGCATTCTATTTCTGCGTTCGCTTTTGTATTAATGTATGTATGTCAACCATGCTTAACTATTTATTCTTTTAACCAAGCAGACTTCACTACACAAACTGTTACTAATATGGCAATTGCCTTTGGTATCGTATTTGGTTTAATGGTAACATTCTTAACTATCTTCTATTTCATAATGAGAAATCGTTTTGAAGATATTATGAATAGACTATATATCATTTGTACATGTTTTGGTAACGTTGCGTTTTTCGGTAACCCACTTCTACATTCAATCTTTGGAACAGATTCTCTATATATCTATTCAACAGTATTTTTCATCGCTATGAATATCATTGGATGGACAATTGGTTGTTATCTAATAACAAAAGATACAAAATTCATTTCTTTAAAGAAAGTATTTTTAAACCCTGCAGTTTTATCTTTAATCGTGGCTCTTCCACTATTCTTCTGCAAGGTTAAATTAGTAGATATCAATTATAGAGTTGATGAATTCGTAACTATCTTAGCTAAGATGACTACACCACTTTGTATGTTAATCATCGGTATGAGATTAGGCACTATGGAAATAAAGCCAATCTTTACAAATTACAAGCATTACATCTTCTGCTCTATTAAGCAAATTATATTCCCACTAACAGCGCTACTTGTTGTTTACTTCTTGCCAATTGATGTAACAGTAAAACAAACGCTATTTATTTTATGCGCAACTCCATGTGCTGTAATTATTCAAACATTTGCTGAAATGTTAGGACAAGGACAAAAAGAATCTGTAAACATGGTAATTCTAAGTACTATGACATGTATCGTTACATTGCCACTATTATCTTTAATACCTTTTAATTAACGTCCTTTATAAATCCAAAATTCTTTTTCCAATAACCTTTTAGATAGAAGAATAGAGCTACTATTGTTCCAATGCTCCAACCTACGCCCCAAGACCACCAAATACCATTCGAGCCTAATAGGTATGAGAATAGGAATGAAAAGCCTACTCTTAACACTAAATCCACGAAAGTATCTATCATAAATAGTTTCATAGCTCCAGCGCCACGTAGCGCTCCATCTATTATAATCTTTAAACTTACTACAAAGTAGAAAGGTGAAATTAGCTTTAACATCAATACGCCTGTATTTAAAGCTTCTTCACTAGCTAACTTGTCTAAGAAGAACTTGATGCAAATATCCCCAAAGAATACAAACAATACAACAAATGGTACTGCAACTAACCAAGAGAATATATTTGCATAATTAAATCCTTTATTTAATCTATCATATGCTTCTGCTCCAATGTTTTGAGCAAAGAACGCACTTAATCCTGATGCGAATGCAAAGAAGCATGCAATTGCAATATTATTTAATTTCATAGCAGCAGTAAATCCTGCAACAACTGATGATCCATATCCATTTACAACACTTTGAATAATGATGTTACCAACAGATATAAAGCTTTGTTGTAATAGTGATGGAATTGCAACTATAGACAACTTCTTTAATAAGTGTGACGAGAAGAACGAGAACTTCTCACTCTTCATTCCACGCAATCTTCTAAACAGGAAGAATACAGCTAGTATTGCGCTTAATCCTTGGCATATAAATGTAGCCCATGCAACACCTGCAACACCCATATTAAATACTGCAACAAATATAATGTCTACAACGATATTTAGAATTGAAGATACGGCTAAAAAGATAAATGGAGTTCTAGAATCTCCAAGTGATGCAAAGATTCCACAAGCAATATTATAGAAAAATACAAATGGTATACCAAAGGTATAAATCTCAAGGTATAGTGCTGAGCTTTCCATAATATCATCTGGTGTGTTAATTAGTCGCAATAGCGGCTTTGTGAAAATCACACCAAACACCATAAGAATTGCACACGCAACACCAAATGCAATAAATGCTGTAGAGACAGCTGTCTTTAGTCCCTTATAATTCTTGGCTCCAAACAACTGTGACGTGATAACCTGACATCCCATGTTGCATCCCATTGCAAAAGCTGTATAAATCAATGTAATTTCTGATGAATTACCAACGGCCGCAAGAGCTGCTTCTCCAACAAATCGGCCAGCAATTAAACTATCTGCCAAATTATAAATTTGTTGCAGCAAAATACTGCCTAAAAGTGGTAGGCAATATATCCATAATATTTTTCTTATTGGTCCTTGTGTTAAATCCTTATTCATCGCAATTATTCTACTCTTTATTGCGATAATTTAAAAATGATTTAATTAAGATAAAGAATTAATAAATTCTTGAGCGTATTGATAATTTGAAATATTTAAAGAATAATCATCGTAATAGAATGTTGTTCTATAGTCATTTGCAGCATATGTTGTGCCGATACGTTTCATTCCATGTATATGAGGAGAAGCCCAACTATCCATTGTATTGAACTCTTTATATCTACCATTGTCCCAGATTTGAACTGTTTCAACTATCTTTGTATAATAAGCCTCTTCGTCTCCTGCTCCATCTCTTAGAGCCTTTAGACCATCTTTAACGGCATCTTCATTTGTTGCATCAATTTCTACTACAAGTTCATAATATCCTTTGTCCTCAAAATATTGAACTGTTGCAGATAGAACGGTTTCTTTGTTCCAAACATAATTGTAATATTTATAGTCCTTATTTGAAGATACAAATTCTGTTGGAGTTTTAGTTATATTATTATCATAATATAAATCATTCCAATTAACACCAAATAGGATTGTGCCATTAGATTGAATTGCATAGCTTAAATCTTTAGCTTTTTGCTCGCGACCCACCTTTTGTGAATCATTGTAATAATATCTATATCCATAATTTGTATATTCTGGAGATGCATTCTTTGCAAAACTACTAGCAATTCCTGAATCTGGCACATAGAAATAATCAGCCTTGAATAATTCATTATTATTCTTAACCATATATCTAATACCACCTGTTGCTACCTTTAATACTTCAGTATTAGTATTTACTGCATAAGCAACTTTTGAATCGTGTTGTAGATTGTAATTTGCTAAATTGTATAATTGAAGTGCGCATTCAACCATAGCATCTGAATCTGTTGCGCTTGGAATAACAATATTTGTTAATTTATCGCCATCTGGACGAACAGATGAATCCATCAATGCTGGATTGAAATCTGTTTGATCAATTCTTGGATTCTTTTGGAAATATAAATAATGAGAGGCAACTAAACCAGCAACATAGCACATTAGAACCAAGGCTATAGATATATAAGCTTGGATTCTGTGCTTTCTATTCGTATGTATAATTACGGATAAAGTAGTTGCTAGGTTTCTTACCATTAAATATTCTCTTGTGTTTGTTTATTTACTATTTGTTCAAGATTTTCTCAGCCTTATCAACGTCATCAACTCTTAATATGCTGATAGCCTTGCCTTCTTGAGATGTAAATGCATATGAATATTCAATATTAATATTTTCTTTTGCTAATTTCTCTAATAATTCAGAGAATTTGCCTGGTTGATCTGGAATCTCTACGCCTAAGACATAAGTCTTTTTTGTTGTGTATCCTTCATTTGTTAGGATGTCATTAACTAAACCTGGGTCATCAACAATTAATCTTACGATGCCAAAGTCTTGTGCATCTGCAACTGATAATGCTCTTAGATTTACGTTCTTGCTTGCGATAAACTTTGTAATTTCACAAAGCATACCTGGCTTGTTTTCCATAAATATAGATATTTGTTGTAATTTCATAATTTCCCCCTCACGTTTAGTCTAGTAATTTTCTCTTGTCATGAACTCTAACTGCCTTGCCTTCACTTCTTGCAATTGTCTTTGGTGCAACCAAGTGAGTCTTTGGATTAATACCAAGCATAGTCTTTAGAGCTAGAGCTAATTCTTTCTCTTTGTTTGTTACATCTTTAATTGTATCTGAGAATTGTTCACTTGTTAATTCTACATAGATATCTAAAGTATCTGTATTGTTAACTCTATCTACTTCAATTAGGTAATTTGGTGTGTAACCTTGTTCAAGTAGAACAGTTTCAATTTGAGATGGGAATACGTTAACACCACGAATGATTAACATATCGTCACTTCTTCCCATTGGCTTAGACATTCTAATGAATGTTCTTCCGCATTTACATTTTTCTTTATTTAAAACGCAGATATCTCTTGTTCTGTATCTAATTAGTGGGAATGCTTCTTTATCTAAAGAAGTTAATACTAATTCACCCTTTGCGCCATCGCCAAGAACTT
>JAEEGH010015638.1_pt1 | contig 16446 bp, 14 predicted proteins | sample 9134181 | NCBI WGS metagenome assembly JAEEGH01 (sample SAMN16246544, study PRJNA631951) | gut metagenome | biome: gut microbiome; feature: rumen; material: DP-attached | host: Bos | place: Iran: Karaj | collected 2018-10
ACACCGCGAGGGTCATTATGCTGTTCGAGACGGCGCTCATGGTCGTTTCGGGCGCGCTCCTGTTCATTTTCGCGCCGCGCATGGCGGGGCTTTTCAGCAAGGATCCCGCGGTGATAAGGCTCGGCAGCACGGTTTTGAGGATGGTCGCCTGTTCGGAGCCGATATTCGGCGTCGCGCTGGTCATCGAGGGCATGCTCCAGGGCGCGGGCAAGACCGTCGCTCCTTTCATATTCAATATGGTCGGCATGTGGGGCGTCAGGATACTCGGCACGTTCATATGCGTAAAGCTCCTGGGTCTCGGGCTCGAGGCGGCCTGGGCGTGCATGATAGGGCATAATCTTCTGTTGTTCATACTGTTCGGAGTGTATTATCTTAAATGGAGAAAGGAAAGGATCACCGGATGAAAGCCATCGAAACGAAGGGTCTTACCAAGTTTTATGGCAGGGCAAGGGGCATAGAGAACGTCGATCTCACCGTTGAGGAGGGCGAGATATTCGGCTTCATCGGTCCTAACGGCGCGGGCAAAAGCACCACGATCCGCACGCTGCTCGGGCTCATAAAAAAGAGCGGCGGCAGCGCGAGCGTGCTCGGCATGGATATCGAAAAGGACAAGGAAAGGATATTGAAGGAGGTCGGCTATCTTCCCTCCGAGGCGTCGTTTTACAGCGGTATGCGCGTGAAGGACGTGCTCGAATTCTCCGCAAAGCTCAGGAAAAAGGACTGCCGCGAGGAGGCAAAGCGCCTTTCGGAAAGGCTCGAGCTCGAGCTTGACCGCAAGGTAGGGGAGCTCTCCCTCGGCAACCGAAAAAAGGTGGGCATAGTCGCCGCGATGCAGCACAAGCCCCGCCTCTACATACTCGACGAGCCGACGAGCGGGCTCGATCCGCTCATCCAGCGCGAGTTTTTCGCTCTGCTCCGGGAAAGGAACGAGGAGGGCGCAACAGTGTTCCTCTCCTCGCACGTGCTTTCGGAGATCGGGCGCTACTGCACCCGCGCCGGGATCCTGCGCGAGGGCAGGCTTATCAAGGAGGACAGCGTCGATAAGCTCACCGGCACGGGCGTAAAGCGCGTTACCCTGCACGGCGCGGACAGGCTGCCCGAGATAGACGGCATGAGGGACGTAAACGTAAGCGCCTCCGGAATGAGCTTTTTGTACAGCGGACGCGCGGACGCGCTCGTCAAGGCGCTCGCGGGGCTCTCGTTCGAGGATATCACGCTCACCGATCCCGATATAGAGGACGTTTTCATGCACTATTACGAAAGGGAGGGCGAGTGATATGACTCTGTTTTTCCATGAGCTTAAAAGGGACAGGATAAAGCTCATCGTTTGGACGGCGGCGATCGCCTTCATGCTGTGCCTGAGCATACTCATATACCCGCAGATGACCTCCCAGATGAGCGAGATGGGCGATATGTTTGCCGAGATGGGCGGCTTTTCACAGGCGTTCAATATGGACAAGATCAATTTCGGCGAGTTCAGCGGCTATTTCGCCGTGGAATGCGGCAACGTGCTTGGCCTCGGCGGCGCGTTCTTCGCGGCGCTCCTCGGCATAAGCGCCCTCGCCAAAGAGGAAAGGGAGCGCACGGCGGAGTTCCTGCTCACCCATCCGGTCTCCCGCTCGTACGTGGTCTCCCGCAAGCTCGCGGCGGTGATCGCAGAGGTGCTGATACTCAATATCGCGGTCGCGCTCGCCTCGTTCCTCGCGAGCCTCGCCATAGGCGAGAAGATAGGGACAAAGCTGTTCTTCAGCGTGTTCCTCGGCTACCTTTTGATGCAGACGGAGATCGCCTGCGTGATGTTCGGGCTTTCCGCGTTCATAAAGGGGAACGGGCTCGGCATCGGTCTCGGCGCCGCGTTCGTGCTCTATTTCATGAACATACTCGCGAACCTTACGGACGAAGCGGAGTTTTTAAGGTACATAACCCCGTTCTCCTACGCCGACGGCACGGCGATAGTTGCGAACGGCGGGATAGAGGCGAAATACTTGATCCCCGGCGCCGCGTTCACTCTTATCGGTATCGCCGCGGCGTTCATAAAGTACAACAGGAAGGATATAAGGGCGTGATCGGATATGCTTTTGTATTTTACTGAAAAGAAAGAGATCGATATCCGCAGGCTACTTGATATCTACTCGGCAAAGAGACTCATCTGTGCCGTGTTTGAAAAACTCGGGCAGTATGGACCGTTCGTGATAGCGGACTGCGTATCGAAGACCAACGCCCCGTCAGTACGCACGCATATTTCCTGCGGCTTCCGCATCGTTTCGGAGAACGGTATCAACCGTCTTTCCGGCACGGTCAACGATCGTGCGTATGGGATGGAATACGTTCATGCCGTATGACCCAAAAGGGCTTGGAGGCAATGCAACGTAAGTATCGAGAAAATGGGACCGCTCCGGAAGCGGTCCTGCATTGCATTCAGGACAAAACCTGCAAAACCTGCGACGAAGCTTGACCACAGAGATATCGTCAAATAATATATTTGTAACGATCGGCATTTTTTTCCGTCATATTAGCGAAAGGAGGCGAGTTGTCTGGACGAGTATGAAAAGCTTTATACCGAGTATTATCATCAGGTCTATGCGTTTCTATTAAAGCTTTCAGGCAATCCCGACCTTTCCGAAGAGTTGGCTCAGGAAACGTTTTTTAAGATAATAGATCGGCTGGATGAATACAGAGGAGACGGAAAATTCTACGTTTGGGTCTGCAGCATAGCTAAAAACGCCTATTACGATCATCTTCGTGAACGTACTCGTACAGTTCCCTGTTCGCAGCATGAGCTGGAAGCGCTTTCCGAAGATCCGGTCTCGTCGGCGGAGGACGGCGTAGACTCAGCTCAGCTCGCCGCGCGGGTGCATGAGGCGCTCCATTCATTGAAAGAGCCGTATCGAGAGGTGTTTTGGATGAGAGCGTTCGGAGAGCTCTCTTTTTCCGAGATAGCGAGGCTCCACGGCAAAACGGAGAGCTGGGCGCGGGTCACGTATCATAGAGCGAGATTATTAATAAAGGAGACGATAGAATGAAGCATGAATGCGGCTTGATAAGAGATCTGCTTCCCATCTATTATGACGGCATAGCAAGCAAGGAGTCTGTCACCGCAGTGGAAGAGCATCTCTCGGAATGCCCTGCCTGCAAGAAGATATTCTTGGATATGTCCGAGGCGGACAAGATAGAACAAGTAAGCTGTGATAAAGAGCAATCGGAACGGATCGCCGAATCATACAAACAGGTCAAAAGGAAAAGACGCCGGAAGATGATCGGTATCATTGGGCTTTCGGTTGGAGGATTTGTTTTGGTAAGCGTGATCGCGCGTATCGTGCTTCTTGCAATATTGGCGGGAGCAATATTGATCGACGGTATGTTGGCAAAGCCCGACGTCCATACGAGCATCAACGATTATAAGATATACAGGTTGGGACCGGGCGAAGATTTCGGCACCGGGTATGGAAGGTTGATGAACGAAACGATTTGGCCGGAGGAGATAACGGATGAAATGGACGTTGTCGAATTCAAATTGGTGCACTATGATCCCTTCGATCCTCAGTATTTGGGGTATATGGTAGTTCAATATGCTCCGGAAGCGTATGAAAAGGAAATGATGAGACTTAAATTCAAAGGCTGTAATGAGTATCTGGGCTATTACGGCATAACCGGTTTTGATGATTACGAGATTGCGGCGATATTTACCGATAAGGACATGGGACACGGACTCGTTTATGCTCTTACGGACGGAGAAGGTAAGATCGTTTACGTACTGATGGAATACTGCAATTACTTTTTTGACCTGCACTATGAGGAGTACATTCCCGAAGAATACCTTCCGCGCGGATTCAACGCGCATGAATTCAATCCATACCGAAGTCAATGGTTAAAAAAGAATGCCTGATCGATAACGAAAGCCGCCTGAGACGATCTCAAGCGGCTTTTTCATATCGTCCGATTCAGTTTATGTAGCTCGTAACCTTTCTCAAAGAGCGGGGGGAGGTATTGTGCACGTTTGCGGAAAACTCCGAAAGGCCGAAGTGCATCGCGTCGCAGGTGTGGTCGTAATAGTAGCCCCAGTTGAAGCCCGCGCGGTAGAAGGCAAGCTCGTAAAGCAGATAGTTGATAACGGTCGTGGGCACGCCCTTATACTTGTTCGAATGACTGCCGGAGTACTCGAAATCGTAATAGCTTACGCCGTTCGCGGTCTTTATGCCGGTATAAGTGAGCTTGTCCCTGACCTCCGTCTTTATGAGGCTGCGGTTCGATACGTTGTTGACGTTCGCATCCATGGCAGCGTTAAGATCGATCGCCGCGCCGAAGGCGTGATGGCTTATGAAGCTTCGGTCGGAAACAAAGCGCGGGTTCCACGTGCCGTCAAAGCTCGAGATAAGGTCCGAAAGCTTTATCACTCCGCTGTCGCCGTTCGTGCCGTGCACGCGGACGTAGGTGGTCTTCAGGTAATTGACCGCCGTATTGAAGCCGGGCGCCGCTTTCTTATGCACCGTCCAATGACCGCCGGAGGGGTTCGTTACGGTGGTCATATGCTTCGTGCCCCAGGAGGAATCCCTTAACGTGATATCGCGTCCCGTCGAGGCGTTCCATTTATACTCGAACATGAACTCGTCCCTCGAGCCGAAGAACTGCAGCGCGTACGCATAGCTGTTCCTCAGGTTGTTGGAGATGAGCTGCCGCCACTCGCCGCCGACCACCTTGAAGCCGCGGCTCTTTAAGAGCACGCCCGTCGAGGAGCTTGTGGATGCGTAAAGGCTGAAGATATAGCTGCCGGCGGGAAGCTCGCCGATCTTTGTCTTGGCGGTAAGGGAGTTGTTCCCCGTCTTGGGGAAAGTCCTGTCGCAGAGCTCGACGCGCGTCACGCTCTCCGAAGCGTTGAAGGTCACGGATTGGTTTATCACCACCGTGCCGGAGGAATTCGCGACCACCGCGGTGACCGCCGTGAGGGGATCGGAAGAAGTCACTATCCCGCCGAACGTGAACGGCTGTCCCTGGGGTACGCCCTCGCCGTAATAGCCCGGAAGCGGCAGCGAAGCGGATTCGGAGAAGCTGATGCTGCCGTCCGTTACCGGCTCGGGCGTGGGCGTCGCGGGAACGGGAGCCGTGGGCGCGGGAGTTGAAGGCGCGGGCGTTGCGGGCGCGGGAGTTACAGGCGCGGGAGTTGCGGGCGCGGGCGTTGCGGGCACGGGCGTCGAGGGCGCGGGAGTTTCGGCGGTCGGAGCGACGGTCGGCGTCTCGGTAACGGCCTCCGTGGGCGTATCGGTCGCCTGCTCGGTAGGAGCTGACGTGACTAAATCGGTCGGCTCGGCGGAGGGCTGTTCCGAGGGCGCGTCGGTGGGATCGCCGACGGGCGCCGCGCTTTCCGCCGCCGAAGGGTCGTCGGTCACGCCGATATCCACAACAACGTTTTCCTTAATATCTTTTATGCAGCCTGCCGCGGGAACAAGGAATAAAAGCGCCATTATAAGCGCGGCGGCCTTAATAGAAATCCTTGCAGAGCTCCTCATACAAAAACCTCCGAATAAACATCGTACTTCTTATTATATCATTTTTCGCAGGGCTGTTCAACAGCTTCTTTTCGCTTGAAAACGTGAGGGCGATATGCTATCATGGAAACAGGGAGCCGCTATGATCAAGGAAAGGATAATCGAATACGCGCGCAGGAAATACGGCGCCGAGCCGGAGCATCTTTGGATGCGCTGGCCGGAATACGCCGTGCTCCGCCATAAGGACAACGGCAAATGGTTCGCGGTCCTGATGGGGATCACACCGGACAGGCTGGGCATTAAGGGCGAGGGCATGATCGACGTGATGAACGTCAAGGTGGACGACCCTCTGCTTCTCGAGCTCCTGATAAAGGAGCCGGGGCATTTTCGCGGCTGGCACATGAGCCGCAGGAACTGGATGACGGTGCTGCTCGACGGGACGGTCCCGTTTGAGGAGCTTGCGGCGCTCCTCGACAAGAGCTTTGCCGCGACCGCCTCCGCGCAGAAGAAAAAGGAGCTGCGCCCCAAGAAGGAGTGGCTCGTTCCGGCAAATCCGAAGTATTACGATATCGTAAGCGCATTCGGCGCTTCGGATGAAATAATGTGGAAACAGGGCGCGGGCATAAAGCAGGGCGATACGGTATTCATGTACGTCGGCGCGCCCGTATCGGCGATACTCTATAAATGCACCGTCACGGAGACGGACGTCCCGTACAAATTCGCCGACGGGAAGCTCACGATAAAGAGCCTTATGCGGATAAAGCTTGTAAAAAGATATCCTGCGGACAAATTCACGTTCGGAAGGCTCAACGACGAATTCGGCATTTTCGCCGTGCGCGGTCCGCGCGGCGTGCCGAACGCGCTCTCGAAGGCGCTGAAATGAAGCGTCGCATTCGGCCGCCTGCGGATCCATCGGCTCAGCGCCGGGACGATCTGTAAAAAACGCATAAATAACCCCCGCATTAACAGTGCGGGGGTTTAATGTTAGTTCCTTCCGAAGTACGAATCGGCGCTCATCGGGTAGATATCGCGGAATCCGCCGGAGCTGAGATCCGGATCGAACCGGCAGATATCGCCGTAGGGACAGATACGGCAGGCGGTCCTGTTTTTCCCGAGGACCCGTGCGGGCGAGATCGCGGCGTCGCCCTCGAATATCCTTTCGAGCGTGCGCCCCGCCATACGCTTGGCAAACGATATTACCTCGCCGAGCTCATCCTCGTCGACGAGCCCCGTGCCGACGGGGACGCCTTTCGTATCGTATTTCACCTTAACGACGGAGGACGCTCCGTCGAATTCCTCGGTGGCTTTGAGCACGGAGGCGTCCCTCAGCGAAAGCCCGTTCAGACGGAATTTCTCGAGGAGCTTCTCGCTCAATTCCTTCACCGCCTCGCCGCCGTCGCCCGAGGTCGACGGGACGTCCGTGATAGGCATATAGTACATGCCCACGGTGTCGGCGGCGCCGACTGCCGCGGCGTAGAGCGGCAGCTGCAGCTGGAGCCCGGCGTTCAGCTCGGCGAAGGAGAAATCCTTGCCGCCAAGTTTATAGTCTACGATGCGGCTCATGCCGCCGTCGGCGGAATCGAGCCTGTCGACGACGCCGCTTATGAAGAAGGAGGCGTCGCCGGCGTTTATGCGAAGGGGCGGGAACACGGAATCCGGCTTGCCGAAGCTTATCTCGGAGCCCGCGGGGCGGAACGAACCGCGCGCGATATGCCTCGTCACGGCGCAGCAGGTGTACTGCACGGTCTCTATCACGCCGGGCAGACGCGCGCGCTGCCTTGCGGTGTCCATCAAAAGGTACCCCTTTTCGGAATTCATTATGGGCGGGACTATCTCGCGAAGTATCGCGAACGTCTTCTCGTCGTCGATCCCAAGCCAGTCGAGCCCGTTATCGGCGCCGTACTTGACGTAAGCGTCCAGAACGTCGTGATAGAACGATCCGAGGTCGGTGTTCTTCTGACGGCGCTCCTTTCGCTCCTTAGCCTTTAAGCCGAACTGTATGAAATGGCGGAACGGGCAGCCGTTGAACGCCTCAAGACGCGAGGCGGAGCCGTAAAGACTCCTTCCGTAGAGCTTCCCCGCGAGCGCTTTGCCGAGGGGCTTTACCTCGCCGAACCCGAACGCCTCGTCCGTCATGGTCTTGAACGCGCCGCGGTATTCGTCCCTGACGGAGAAATGCGCGGCAAGAAGGGCGGTCTCCCCGTCCTTTATTCCCGTATCTATCATGCGGCGCATCCTCCGCCCGAGGGTGCGGTACGCAAGCTCCTCGTTGCCGAGGGGCGGCGGAAGGAGCGAGCCGTCCGTCACGGGAATAAGCGGGAACACTTCCTTAAGATTCCCTATTATCCGGCAGGGCAGGGCGGGGGAATCCATCGCGCCCGCGCCCGCTATGCTCGTGGGATAGGAGAAGACTATTTCCTCCTTTGCCTTTGAAAGCGCGGAGTAGACGGCGAACGAATCGCCGTCGGAGAGGCTTTTGGTGTTCTGCCAAAGCTCATACCCCAGGTCGTTCAGCTTTTTAAGATCCGCGTCGTCGATAACGCCGTCGTCCGTGCGCATGCGCGGGAAAAGTCCCTCGTTCATGCCGAGTACAATGATGAGACGCACTTCCTTCGAGCGGGTCCTTTCGACGGAGCCGACGAGCACCTGATCGAGGGTGGTCGGTATCGCGTTTATCTCATGTGCGGCAAAGCCCTCCTTCACGACGGAGATGTACCGCTTGAGACCGATGTTCTCGCTGCCCATTATAACGTAAAGCTGGTCGAGCACCTCGAGCACGGTGTTTATCACCTGCGCGTTCTCCTCCTCCTCACGGAAGCGCCCTTCCTCGTGAAGACGCGCGCAGAGCTCGCTCTGTTTCCCGTACAGATCGAGATCGGACAAAAGGGAATGGATCGCGCGGGTGCGCGACTCGCAGGAGCCGTTCATAAGCGCTTCCTTAAAGCGGATCAGCGGCTCCATAACGCGTCGGCGGATATCCTCCGGCGCGCCTTCGTCGGTGAAAGCCTCGGTCAGGCGGCTTCCGAAAAAGCCTTTTGAAAGCAGGTAATTTTCAAATATCTCCGCCTCCTCGGGGGAAACGTCCATAAAGCCCGATTTGACCGCGGAAAGCACGTTTGCCGCGTCGAACCCGCGCTCGGCGGCGCGCAGGGCGGAGAGTATCAGAAGCGCGACGGGGTGCGATGCAAGGCTCGTGCCCGCGTCGGTAAAATACGGTATCCCGTATGCGCCGAATATGCGCGCGATGACCGGCGCATAGCCCTTAAGGTCGCTGACGATCACCGCCATGTCGCGGAAGCGCATGCCGTTCATCGCCGCAGCGCGAATCTTTTCCGCGGCGGCGGCGGTCTCGTCGGTACGGTTTGAATAGAACGCTATCGAAAGCCCCTCCGGCTCGCCCTCGAATTTGGCGGAAGGGAAGCTGAAAAGCTCCCTCTCCATATGCCTTATCGCGGGGGATGCGGAAAGCATGCTCCCGTTAAGCCTCGTCACTAAATAGGGGACGCCCTCCTCGTCCGCAATGGTCTTCAGCCGCTCGAATGCGTTTATCTCCGGACGGAATATAGCGCCCTCGCCCACGGTCAGCGCGGCGGTAACGCCCGCGGCGTGCGAGAGCATCGCGCGGAAGGCGGGATACGAATGCTCGTGCATGGTGTCGCCGCCGTCGATGAATACGTATGCGCCATTTATGAACGACTCGCCGATGCGGCTTATCATCTCCCGGATCATATCCTCCGAATCGATATAGCGGCCGCGGCAGCGCTCTTCAAGGTCGGAATAGATGAGCGCGATATCCTTCAGCTTGTCGTGAAGGGGGCTGCCTGCGCCTATGCGGTCCGCGGCGGCGGAAACGTCTTCGGCGCTCATAGAGCATCTTTTGAACCGCGCAATAAGAGAGTCGCATTCCGCGGGGAAGCCCCGGCTCTCGCTCGAGCGGCGGAATATCGTGAGATCCCTTTGGCAGGCGTCCGTACAGCGGCGTATCAGCATGAGCCGCCCCTGCGCGGAGAGGAACGCGCGCTTCTCGCCGATAAGGTCGAGCACGCGCCTCGCAAGGGGCTTCCATGAGGTGACGGTAACGCCGAAAAGACCTCCGCCGAGCACGTCGGAAAGACGGGCTTCGGTCTCGAAGGTCGCCTGCTCGGGCACGATCACGATGCACTCGGCGGCAGTCCCGGTCTCCTTCACCGCTTTTATGCGCTCAAAAAGCGCCTGCGTCTTGCCGGCGCCGGCCCTTCCCAATATGAATTCAAGCGTGCATGCCATACTGTTATCCATCCTGTTCGCCCTCAAAGGGACGCCTGAAATAGTTGAAAACGCCGTCCGAATAGGTGACGACGACGGTATCGTAAACGTTGGAGCAATGTATGAAAACGGGCTTGTCCTTATAGTAGCCAATGCAGACGCCGATATGGTTGCCGCTCGAGCCCGGGTATTTGTTCGTAAAACCCAGATCGCCGGGACGCAGCTCGGACTTGTCTATCCCGCGCGAGAGCATCCATTGGTTCCACGTTCCCTCGCCTATATCGGCGGGTGACACGCCTGCCTGCACGTATGACCACGTGACGAAGCCGGAGCAGTCGAGCCCGAACGGCCGCTCGCTGCCGGAGGAGGAGCTGCCGTCGCTCGTGACGGTGCGCAGCTCGCCCCATTCGGGACATTCGCCGGTCTTGTTGTATTTGCCGCCCCAAAAATACTTCACCCTGCCGAGGAGCGAAACCGCCTTTGTCACGGCGATGCGCTCCGTTTCGGAGGGGTATTCGTTTTTGCCGAGCACGGAGGCGACCTCGCTTTCGGTCAGCGGACCGGAGCGCTTCACAAAGCTTTTGAGCTTTGCGAAGCCGAAATAAACAAGCCCCGCGGCGACGCCGCAGAGAATGGCTATCAAAAAGTAACGCAGATGCTTCTTCATATATTTGATTTTACCATAGATCGGCGGCTCAATCAATACGCAGCGGGGCAAAAACAGCTTGCAAAAAAGGCGGGGCGGGGTTAAAATGTATATGTAAAAATATGCATCTTTTCGGAGGCGGAATATGAAATTAGGCGTTATCGGTCTTCCCAACGTGGGCAAATCCACTCTTTTCAACGCGATCACACAGGCGGGCGCGCAGGCGGCGAACTATCCCTTCTGCACTATCGAGCCGAACGTGGGCGTCGTAGCCGTGCCGGATGAAAGGCTCGACGTGCTGGCAAAGATGTACGACCCGCAGAAGTACACCCCCGCCACGATAGAGTTCGTGGATATCGCGGGGCTCGTGCGGGACGCGCACAGGGGCGAGGGGCTCGGCAACAAGTTCCTTTCCCATATAAGGGAGGTAGACGCCGTGGTGCACGTCGTCCGCTGTTTTGAGGACGACAACATAGTCCACGTGGACGGCTCCGTCGATCCCATCCGCGATATGGAGACCATAAATATCGAGCTGATCTTCGCCGATATGGAGACGATCGAGCGCAGGCTCGACAAGGCGAGGAAGTCCGCCAAATCCGGCGATAAGAAATTCCTTCACGAGATAGAGCTCTGCGAGCGCATCTACGCGCATCTTGAAAAGCAGCTGCCCGTCCGCTCCATGCCGCAGACCGACGAGGAGCGCGAGGAGATCGCCCAGTTCTTCCTTCTCACCACGAAGCCCGTCATATACGCCGCGAACATAGCGGAGGACGAGATCGGCACGGAGACCGAGAACGTGAAGAAGCTGAAGGAGCAGGCGGCGAAGGAGGGCGCGGAGGTGATAGTCGTCTCCGCCAAGGTGGAGGAGGAGCTTTCGAGCCTCTCTCCCGAGGAAAAGAAGGAGTTCATCGAGGAGCTCGGCATTGGCGAGAGCGGTCTCGATAAGCTCGTCAAGGCGGGCTACAGGCTCCTCGGTCTCATAAGCTTCCTTACCGCGGGACCCAAGGAGGTCCGCGCGTGGACAATAACCAAGGGCACGAAGGCGCCCCAGGCGGCGGGCAAGATCCACACCGATTTCGAGCGCGGCTTCATCCGCGCGGAGGTCGTCCATTACGACACGCTCATCGAAAACGGCACCATGCAGGCATGCAAGGAAAAGGGGCTCGTCCGCTCCGAGGGCAAGGACTACGTAATGCAGGACGGCGATATCGTTGTGTTCAGGTTCAACGTGTAAAGGAGGACGGCTGTGAAAAGGGCCATTGCGCTGATCCTCTCCGCGCTGCTTCTGGCGGCGTTCTGCGGCTGCAAAAAAACGCCGCAGTACGCTCCCGATCCGGAGGAGACGGAGAAGGTGACGGTGGAGGAGCTGCTGCCCGATTGGCAGGCGATCGAGAAGGACGGATGGTATTATTATAAGGACGTGACCCCACAGATGGTCCGGGATTTCACCGACAGGCGCGCAGCGGAGGGCTTTACCCTCCTCGAGAACGAGGAAGGCAAATGGGGCAAGATGCTCTACCGGGGCGACGCGTGGATAAATATCTCGGACAACGCCGAATCGGAAAAGAATTGTTCGATGCAGGTCATCCTGAGGACGCACGACGGCGGCATGGGCGCCCAGGAGGCGTTTGCCCTGATCAGCGCGGAGGTCGCGGCGAACACCAGACCGTGGACGAACACCGCCGACGCCCCGAGGAACCTTGCCGCGGTGCTCGAGATATCTCCCGAGGGCTTTTATGAGGCGACGGGAGCGCAGGTTTTCCGCGCGCTGTTCGACGGTTCGCCATATAAGGATTCAAAGGATCTCGCGTTCAGCGAGGCGACGTTTATCTGCGCCCGGAAAGGGGCGCTGGAGGTAAGAAGCTTCTCCGCCGCTGCCGCAGATATCGACGGCGACGGCGCAAACGAGGCGATAACGATCGGTTACGGATACGGGTCCGGAGTTGTCGATTTCATTTTCGAGTCTTTCGGCATAAAGAACGGCGAGCTCGTAAGCGAGGCGCGTACGGTGTACACCATGAAATTCGGAAAAATCTCCCTTACCGCGCGCGGCGGCAAGCCTTACATGGTATGGGAGAAACAGGTCGAGCATCCCGGCGAGGACGTAACTTTCGACGATCCCGTTGAATTCGAGCTTTTAGTTGAAAACGGAGATGTGCAGATAAACGATCCCGATAACCTGCTGAAAGCGTTAATCAGCGGCAGCGCATATTACAATTGATAAAGAAGGAACAAACATGAATTACGAAACCGATATTTTGAAGCTTTTTGATGAAAAATGGGCGCTCGTCACAGCGGGGGATCTTGACGATTTCAACGCGATGACCATTTCCTGGGGCGGCATGGGCACGCTGTGGAACAAGCCCGTCGCCACCGTTTACGTGAAGCCAGTCAGGTACACCCACGAGTTTATGGAGGCAAACGACTATTTCACCGTGTCGTTTTTCGACGAGAAGTACAGGAAGGCGCTCTCCGTGATGGGCACGAAGTCCGGAAGGGACTGCGACAAGGTCGCTCTCGCAGGGCTCACTCCCGTAAGGATCGGCGACGGCATCGTCGGCTACGTGCAGGCGGCGAGCACGCTCGTCTGCCGCAAGATCTACCGTCAGGATCTCGATACCGGCGCTATGCCGGAGGCGGTCATAGAGCGCTATTATGAGGAAGAGGCGCCCCACACCATGTTCATCGGCGAGATAGTCGGTATCGGCTGATGACGGAGGATCGCGCAAAGCAGCTCATCCGCGAGGCGGCGGATATTATGACGGCTTATCCGGTGGAGACGGAGAGGCTTTATCTGCGTCTTTTCACGCCGGACGATCTCGAGGATTTTTTCGAGTACATCTCGCAGAAGGAGCTGCAAAGGCTCTCGGGCAATCCGGAGATAAATACGCGAAAGGAAGCGCGGGAGAGCCTTGAATGGCTCATCGGTCAGAACAGGATCTGTCCCACGCGCTTTGCGATAGTGCTTCGCGGGACGGGCAAGGTGATAGGCAATTTCTGCATCAACTTCTATCCGTTCCTGCTTCACGACCCCGCGCTCGAAGGGAAAAAGGGGCTTTCGCTGTCGTTCGTGCTAAATGAGAACTATCAGCGGCGCGGTTTGATGTCGGAGCTTTTGAAGAGGATCATAGATTACTTTTTGAAGGAGCACGGCTTCGATTTTATAAACGCCGGGTATTTCGATTTCAACGAGGGCTCGAAGCGCCTGCAGGAGAAGGCGGGCATGCATCCTTATATCGAGCATACCTTCGAGCATAACGGCGAAACGCTTAACGTGAAGGAAATGATGATATGCAGGGAAGACCTGCAATAGACTGCTTTGGATATCAAACTGCTTATACACTTTAAGCCGGCCGCGGGCTGAAGCGAGCAGGCGCCGCGCCGCGTCATGCGCGGAACTCGTCAAATCAAGTCCGCCGGACCGCTCCTGCGAGACGGATCCGCAGTATGAAAGAATAAAAGACTCCGCAGTGAACAATAGATCACGGCAGAGTCTTTTTTTTATGCGGTCATTATTGCAATATACCGAATTTGGTGATATCATTTATTTGGTTAAAAATGGCAATAATCAGTTTTATGGGGGATCGATATGACCTTTGAAAATTGGATCAGCATAGCGGGGGGCATCGCGCTATTCCTGTACGGCATCCGTATTATGGGAAACGGCATAGAGCGTCTTGCCGGCTCCAAGCTCAAAAAAATACTTGAAAAGCTGACGAAGAACCGCTTCATGGGGCTTATACTCGGTGTGGTCATCACCGGTATCATACAGAGCTCCAACGCCGTTTCGGTAATGACTGTCGGCTTCGTCAACGCGGGGCTGATGCCGCTTGAAAACGCGGTCGGCGTTATAATGGGCGCCAACATCGGTACCACCATCACCGGTCAGCTCATCGCGTTCAACATCGATAAATTCGCGCCCATCATCGCGTTCGTCGGCGTCATGGGCATGACATTCTTAAGGAAAAAGCCCTGGAACAACATATTCTACATAGTCGCGGGTCTCGGCATGCTCTTCATGGGTATGCTGCTTATGAAGACGCATATGAAGCCCCTCGCAACCGAGGATTGGTTCCAGAATATCGTGCTGAGCGTGGAGCATAATCCGCTGCTCGGCGTGCTGTTCGGCACTATAATGACGATGCTTTTGCAGTCGGTCTCCGCCTCGGTCGGCGTTCTGCAGGCAATGGCGGCGGCTGGCGCGCTCGGCGCGCATCCGCTTGCTATAGCCGTTTACCTGATCTGCGGTCAGAACATCGGCTGCACCACGGTCTCCGTCATCGCCGCGATGGGCTGCACGAAGGACGCGAAGCGCACCGCCGCGATACACGTTATGTTCAACGTGTTCGCCTGTGTGATCTGCGTGATACTCCTCCAGTTCATACCCATTACTACCTGGATCGAAAAGCTTACGCCGAACAACCCCGCTCAGCAGCTCGCCAACGCCAACACCTTCCTGAAGATCGGCGCAACGCTGATCATGTTCCCGCTCTCCGGTCTGCTCATAAAGCTTTCGCGCGTTATCATCCGCGGCGAGGACGCTTTCGACGGGCTGCGGCTCATCCACATCCCGGCGAAGGGCTTCGGTTCGGCGGCGGTCGCCGTCTCCGGCGCGGAGCTTGAGTGCAACCGCATGTTCGACCTTGCTGTCGCCAATATGGAGCGCGTGTCGGTAGCCCTGAAGACCAGGAAGAAGGACGACCTTGAGACGATCGATAAGGACGAGGAGACCATCGACTTCCTTAATCACGAGATCGCAAAGGCGCTCGTCGACATCAACCGCGCGGGTCTCGGCGAGCCGGAAGCCCGTGCGATCGACCGTATGCACCACGTCATAACCGATTACGAGCGCATCGGCGACCATGCGGAGAATATCGCCGGCTACGTCGCCCATATGCGCGAAAACAAACTCAGCCTCTCCGAAGCGGCAATGGCGGAGCTGGACAACCTCTTCGGCAAGGTCATCAGCATAATGAAGAACGCCCATTCCTACATGATGGATCCGACCTCGATCGATTATGCCGAGATCGAGCGTGAGGAGCAGGAGATCGACGATCTGGTGGACGAGTACAAGAACGCGCATATCGCCCGTATGGAGAAGAAGCAGTGCTCCGCGGATATCGGTATGCTTTACGTGGAAATGCTGACCGACCTTGAGCGTGTCGGCGATCACGCGATGAACATCGCGGAGACAAGGGCGCCGAAATGATCATAACCTCAGCCAAAAACGAAAAGATAAAGGAGCTGCGCTCGCTTTCATCGAAGAAGGGCAGACGGGATACCGGTCTGACCCTTATCGAGGGCGAGCGCCTCGTTTTGGACGTGATAAGATCCGGCGTCGCGCCCGATACGGTGCTCGTTGCCGAATGGAACACCACCGCCGGAGCGAAGCTCGACGAGCTCGGCGTCAAATACGTCACCGTAACGGGCGAGGTGATGAAGGCGGCGTCCGATACCGACTCCCCCCAGGGGGTGCTTGCGGCGGTCAAAACGCCGTCCTCCGAGCCTCCGGAGGAATACCCCAAGGGGCTGATCGTTGCGCTCGACAGGCTGCAGGACCCGGGCAACCTCGGCACCGTGCTCCGCACCGCGGACGCGTTCGGCGCGGCGGGCGTGCTCGTGGGGGAGGGGAGCGTGGATCCCTTCATGCCTAAGGCGGTGCGCTCCGCAATGGGGTCGACCTTCCATATCCCTGTCTGGCAGGGCGAGCTGAAAACGGAAATACCGAGGCTCAAGGAACAGGGCTTCGGCGTCGTCTGCGGACATCTTGCCGGAGAGGAGGTATTGCCACCGCTTCCCGAAAACCGCGTGATAGTGATAGGCAACGAGGCGAACGGCGTATCTCCCGAAACGGCGCAAATGTGCACCCTCTACCGCCTGCCCATGAGAGGGCGTGCGGAGAGCCTTAACGCCGCCGTCGCCGCGGCGATACTGATCTATAAACTGAGTGAATAAAGAACGCTCTTAAATCAAGGGTGCATTCACTTAAGGAGATGCAGGTTTTCAGCCTGAAAAAAGTCAACGTATAAAAAGATATCCGGGGATAGCTCATATCCCCGGATATTTCTTTTG
>JAEEGH010015639.1_pt1 | contig 16446 bp, 12 predicted proteins | sample 9134181 | NCBI WGS metagenome assembly JAEEGH01 (sample SAMN16246544, study PRJNA631951) | gut metagenome | biome: gut microbiome; feature: rumen; material: DP-attached | host: Bos | place: Iran: Karaj | collected 2018-10
ACCGGGCTACGGGCAATCAGAAAGCTTATGTGGCGGGAAAGAAGATCATCCAGATCGACCCGGATTTTTCCGAGATCAATAAGAATATCAACGTCAACGTGGGCCTGATCGGCGATATCACCGACGCGGTCAGCAGGATCCTGGAGAACGTGGACGAAGCGCAGCATCCGGGCTGGATGGACCGCGTGGAGGAACTGCGCGAGGAAGCGAGATCGCTGCGCGATCATTATGAGAACATCGCGGAAGACCCGTTCACGACGATCAAGATCTTCGACGCGATCAACGAAGGCAAAACGGACGATACCATCGTCACGACGGACGTGGGCCAGCATCAGATGTGGGCCGGGCAGTTCCTGGAATTCGAGAAGAACCGCAAGTTCCTGTCTTCCGGCGGCCTGGGCGCCATGGGCTACGGCCTGGGGGCCGCGATCGGCGCCAGTCTTGCGACGGGCGAGAAGACGGTCATGATCACCGGGGACGGCAGCTTCTCCATGAACCTGATCGAGCTGGCTACGGCGGTCACGTACCGGGTCCCCGTCGTCATCGTCCTGCTGAACAACCACTCCCTGGGCATGGTGCGGCAGCTGCAGGCTGTCTACTGCGGCAGCCGGTATTCCGCCACGCTTCCGGACCGGAAGACGGATTTCTGCATGGTGGCGGAAGGCATGGGCGCCAAGGCGAAGCGGGTGACCGATCTGGAAAGCTTCAAAGCGGCCTTTGCCGAAGGCATGGCCTCGGACGGGCCCTACGTGGTCGAAGCCGTGATCGATACCTGGGAACTCGTGCTTCCCATGCTTCCCAACGGAGGAACGGTCAAAGACCTGATCCTCGACAAAGACCAGAAGAAAGAGTAGGAGGATGCCATGAGAAGTGTCGTAGCGATCTATGTGGAAAATAACTTCGGCGTCCTGACCAGAGTCGCCGGCCTGTTCATGCGAAAGGGCTTCAACATCGATACCCTGAGCGTAGGCGAGACCGAAGATCCCCGGTATTCCCGCATCACCGTCACGTTCGACGGCGACGATTACGGGCGGGGCTTCCTGATCAAGCAGCTTGGCAAGCTGCACGAGGTCAAGCAGATCAAGCTGATGAAGACCGACAACAACATCGAAAGGGAACACATGCTCGTCAAGGTGCGCAATACGCCGGAGAGCAGGGCGGAGCTGAAGACCGCGGCCGACCTGTACCATGCCAGCATCGTGGATTTCAACCCGGACGTCATCTGCGTCGAAGTGTCGGGAGAACCGTCCATCATGGAGCAGTTTCTCGATATGATCAAACCCTTCGGCATTGTGGAGATGTGCCGTTCTGGTATAATATGTATTGACTGCGCCGGCAATCTGTTCGATGCCGCGGAATAGTACAGTTGATAAATTATGTTAACCACATATTTCTTTGTATAAAAGGAGAGACAACATGCAGAGAATTTTCTATCAGCAGGACTGCAACCTGGACAAACTCAAGGATAAGACCGTCGCTATCATCGGTTACGGTTCTCAGGGTCACGCGCACGCGCTCAACCTGATGGAATCCGGCATCAAGGTCATCGTCGGCCTGTACGAAGGCAGCAAGAGCTGGGCGAAGGCGGAAGCGCAGGGCGTCACCGTCATGACCGCCGCGGACGCCGCGAAGAACGCCGACCTCATCATGATCCTGATCAACGATGAAAAGCAGGCGAAGATGTACAAGGAAAGCATCGAGCCTTACCTCACCGAAGGCAAGACCCTCGCGTTTGCCCACGGTTTCAATATCCACTTCGGCTGCATCAAGCCGCCCAAGAACGTCAACGTCATCATGATCGCCCCGAAGGGACCCGGCCACACCGTCCGCAGCGAATATCAGGCGGGCAAGGGCGTACCCGTGCTCGTGGCGGTCGAACAGGACGCCACCGGCGACGCGCTGGACATCGCTCTGGCTTATGCGCTGGGCATCGGCGGCGCGAGAGCAGGCGCTCTGGAGACCACGTTCCGCACCGAGACCGAGACCGACCTCTTCGGCGAACAGGCCGTCCTGTGCGGCGGCGTCTGCGCGCTGATGCAGGCTGGCTTCGAGACGCTGACCGAAGCGGGCTATGACGCCAGAAACGCTTATTTCGAATGCATCCACGAGATGAAGCTCATCGTCGACCTCATCTATCAGAGCGGTTTCGAAGGCATGCGCTACTCCGTGTCCAACACCGCGGAATACGGCGACTACACCAGAGGTCCCGTGATCATCGGACCGGAAGTAAAGCAGAACATGAAGAAGATCCTCAAGGATATCCAGGACGGTTCCTTCGCGAAGGAATTCCTGCTCGAGATGTCCGATGCCGGCAGCCAGGTCCACTTCAACGCGCTGCGCAAGCTTGCCGCGGAGCATCCCTGCGAAGTCGTAGGCAAGGAAGTCCGTTCCATGTACAGCTGGAGCGACGAGGACAAACTGGTCAACAACTAAGTCAGTAAAGGAAGACACATATGATTAAAGAAACGATCGTAGACGGTTTCCAGAACGCGCCGCACAGAAGTCTGTACCACGCGCTGGGCCTGACGAAGGAAGAGCAGGCAAGACCGCTCATCGGCATCGTCAGTTCCTATAACGAGATCGTCCCGGGCCACATGAACATCGACAAGATCGTGGACGCCGTCAAACTCGGCGTGGCCATGGCCGGCGGCACGCCCATTGTGTTCCCGGCTATCGCGGTCTGCGACGGCATCGCGATGGGTCACACGGGGATGAAGTATTCCCTGATCACCCGCGAGATGATCGCGGACTCCACGGAAGCCATGGCGCTGGCCCACGGATTCGACGGCCTCGTGATGGTGCCTAACTGCGACAAGAACGTACCCGGCCTGCTGATGGCTGCGGCAAGACTGAACATCCCCTCCATCTTCGTGTCCGGCGGGCCCATGCTCGCGGGGCGCATCGACGGCCGGAAAACCAGCCTTTCCAGCATGTTCGAGGCGGTCGGAGCCTATACGGCGGGCAAGATCGACGACGATAAGCTCGAAGATTACTGCCTGCACACCTGCCCGACCTGCGGCAGCTGCTCCGGCATGTACACCGCGAACTCCATGAACTGCCTGACGGAAGTCCTCGGCATGGGTCTGCCCGGCAACGGAACGATCCCCGCGGTCTATTCCGCGCGCATCGAACTGGCGAAGCACGCGGGCATGCAGATCCTGGATCTGGTGAAGAAGGGCATCAAGCCCCGCGACATCATGACCCCGGCGGCGTTCCGCAACGCCCTGACGGCCGATATGGCCATCGGCTGCTCGTCCAATTCCATGCTGCACATCCCGGCCATCGCCAACGAATGCGGCATCGCCATCGATCTGGACATGGCGAACGAACTGTCGGAAAAGACGCCGAACATCTGCCATCTGGCGCCTGCCGGACGGACGTATATGGAAGACCTGAACGAAGCGGGCGGCATTCCCGGCGTCCTGAAGGAACTGGAAGCGCTGGGCCTGCTCGACACGTCCGTCATCACGTGCACGGGTAAGACGCTGGGCGAGAACCTGCAGAACGCGGTCAACCGCGACGAGCAGGTGATCCGCAAGCCCGAAAACGCGTTCAGCAAGACCGGCGGCCTCGCGATCCTGCGCGGCAATCTGGCGCCCGACGGCTGCGTCGTCAAGCGCTCCGCCGTCGATCCTGAAATGCTGGTGCACGAAGGTCCCGCCAAGTGCTTCGACAGCGAAGAGGAAGCGATCGCGGCCATTTACGGCGGCAAGATCGAAGCGGGCGACGTGGTTGTCATCCGCTACGAAGGACCCTCCGGCGGCCCGGGCATGCGGGAGATGCTGTCCCCGACCTCTGCCATCGTCGGCATGGGCCTGGGCACGTCCTGCGCGCTCATCACGGACGGCCGTTTCTCCGGCGCCACGAGAGGCGCGTCCATCGGACACGTTTCCCCGGAAGCGGCGAGAGGCGGCCTGATCGCCTATATCAAGGACGGCGACGTCATCTCGATCAATATCCCCGAATACCACATCGAACTGAAGGTGTCCGAGGAGGAGATCGCCACGCGCAAAGCATCCATGACCCTGAAGAAAAAGCAGGGCATCAAGGGCGCGCTGGCTCGTTACGCGGCGCAGGTGAGCTCCGCGGACAAAGGCGCCGTCGTCAATCAGTTCGTCGATTAGTTTTTATGCGCAGACCCGCGCCGCTGTATTTGCGGCGCGGGTCTTTCATAGGTTTTGTTATGGAAAGAAAAGAACGTAAACTGCTGGCGGCAAGGCTGCGCGGGCTCAGCCTGTTCCGGGGCGTGCTCGAAACGGGGCCGTTCGCCGCGCTGTGCGATCTGCTGGAGGCCGAGGATCCGCTGAACCAGCTGGCGCTGCTCGGAGAGGTCTGTTCCGGGCTCACCCCCTGGGAGGGCGATTTCAGCCGATTTCTGAGGGAAAAAGTCTTCGAGGATGAGAATCCCGTCATCAAGGCCAAAGCGGCCGGAAAAACGGTCTCAGAGGCCTTAGAAGCGAACTGCAGAAAGGATCTCTATCTGTTCTCGATGCTGAGCGCGCTCAAGCCCGAGGATCTGTGCCCGGAATACGAGGATATCCGTCCCGTCTTTGCTTCCGAGCCTGTGGATTTCGCGGCGGAATACGAAGACCGTCTCGCGAACGTGGCGAAGCACGGTTACGGCATCTTTGCCGGCGCGGGCATGCTGCGCCTGAACGACGCCGGGGACATCGTGCCTGTGGAATCGCCGGACGCGATCACGCTGGACAGCTTTATCGGCTACGAATACGAACGGGGCAGGGTACTGTCCAATACGAAGGCGCTTCTGGAAGGCCGTCCTGCCGCGAACATGCTGCTGTACGGCGACGCCGGCACCGGCAAATCCTCCACGATCAAGGCCGTGGCGAACGCGCTGCGTCCGGAAGGCCTGCGCCTGATCGAACTGCGCAAGGACCAGCTGCTGCGCCTGTCTTCGGTCATGGGGCGCATCGCGGGCAATCCGCTGAAATTCATCATCTTTATCGACGATCTGTCCTTCAACAAGAACGACAGCGATTTCTCCATGCTGAAGGCGGCGCTGGAGGGGTCAGCGTCCGTAAAAGCGGACAACGCCGTGATCTACGCCACCAGCAACCGGCGGCACATCGTCAAGGAGAGCTTCTCCGACCGGACAGCCATGGACGACGTGCACATCAACGACACGATGCAGGAACTGATGTCCCTGTCGGACCGCTTCGGCGAGACCGTGTATTTCCAGAAACCGAACAAGCAATTATATCTGCAGATCGTTACGGATCTGGCCCGCAAGGCAGGGCTGGATCTTCCGGAGAGCGAACTGGCGGAAAAGGCCGAAGCATACGCGCTGCGCAAAGGCAGCCGCTCCGCGCGGGCCGCGGAACAGTTCGTCGACAGTCTGCGCTGAGCCAGGGTCAGGAGGCCATACCATGAAGGCGACCGCCTATTACAACGGTAAAGTGTACACCATGCGGGAAGAGGGAGAGACCGTCTCCGCCTTTGTCTGCCGCGACGGCAAGTTCGTTTACTGCGGCAGCGACGAACAGGCGAAGTCGATGGCAGACGAGTGCGTCGATCTCGAAGGCGCCGCGGTGCTGCCCGGCTTTATCGACACGCATATGCACCTGTACTACTACGCGGAAAACCTGAGCAAACTCATGGTCGACCACGTGACGTCCATGCAGGAACTGAAGGATTTCATCCGCAAGTATGCGAAGTCGGTGCCGGAAGGAGAATGGATCTATGGATTCGGATTCGACAACGAGTTCTTCTCCGACACCCACGAGATGCCCACCCGCCGGGATCTGGACGAGGCCTGCAGCGATCATCCTGTGCTGCTGGCCAGAAGTTGCATGCATTTCTTCTCCGCCAATTCGCTTGCGCTGCAGATGGCGGGGATCGACCGGAACTTCAAACCCGAGGTCGAAGGGACGGTCCGTTTCGACGCGGACGGAGAACCCAACGGCGTCGTGTCGGACGCGGCGGGCGCCCGGATCGTAGCGCTGATCCCGGACAAGCTGGCGAGCCTCGAGGCGAAGAAAAACGCGCTGGAGCAGGCGATCCGCAATCTGAACGCCCTGGGCCTGACCGGGATCCACGCCATCGAAGGCAAACATCTGAACCTGCTCGAATACCCGGACGCGTATCAGGGACTGGCTGCCGACGGGCGGCTGACCGCCCGCATCTATCTGGGACTGAACGATCTGCCCAACTGCCGGTTCACGACAGGCCTGGGCGACGATATGGTGAAATACGGCTTCTATAAACTGTTCATCGACGGCAACCTGGGCGGCAGGACGTCGGCGCTGCTCGAAGCGTACAGCGACGACGCGTCGGCGTTCGGCAGCACGAACTACACGCAGGAAGAACTGACGGAACGGGTGCGCGATGCGTATCAGCGGAACATCCAGGTCGGCATCCACGTGATCGGGGACCGGGCGGCGGACATGTTCGTCAAGGCCATCGAGACCGTATACGCGGAGGATCCGAAGCCGGACCCCAGATTCCGCCTCATCCACCTGTCGCTGGTCAACGAGGACCTGATCGCCCGCATCAGGAAACTGCCGGTCGTCGTGGATATCCAGCCCATGTTCATCCATACGGATCTTCCGTTCCTGGAGGACAGACTGGGACAGGATCGCTGCAAATACAGCAACGCCTGGGGCCGGCTGCTGAAAGAGGGAATCCTGATGACGGGCAGCAGCGACGGACCCGGCGCGCCCTATGACCCGCTCGAAGGCATCTGGGCCGCCGTGTGCCGCACGAATCTGTCCGGCGAACCCGCAGGCGGCTGGCATCCGGAACACAAGATCTCTGTCTACGAGGCTGCCTGCCTGTATACGAAGAACGCGGCGTACGCATCCTTCGAAGAAGGCGTGAAGGGTACGATCGAAGAAGGGAAACTGGCCGACTTCGTGGTGCTGGACGAGGACATCTTCGCCGTCGATCCCATGAAGATCAAGGACGTTAACGTCGTGAAGACTGTGCTGGGCGGAAAAACGGTGTATGGGAAGTAAACTATGATCATCGAGGACATCCGGAAAGATCTGTTTGCGCTGCAGGACGTTCCTTACCGGGATTTTCAGGTCAAGCTGTTTCCCGGCTGCGATACCGCGCGCTTTATCGGCGTGCGGACGCCTGCGCTGCGCTCGCTGGCGAAGGAATACGGGAAGAGGGAAGACGTCGACGTTTTTCTGAAAAATCTGCCCCACGCGTATTTCGACGAAGACCAGCTGCACGCCTTTCTCCTGGAGACGGTCAGGGACTTCGACCGCTGTATGGACGCTGTCGAAACCTTCCTCCCGTACGTGGACAACTGGGCGACCTGCGACCAGCTGTCGCCGAAGGTGTTCCGCAGGGATAAGGCAAGGTTGCTGGAGAGGATCAAGGTCTGGCTGAAATCTGAGCGGACGTATACGGTCCGTTTTGCCGTCGGCATGCTGATGCAGCACTTTCTGGATTCAGACTTCGATCCGGCCTATCCGGAACTGGTCGCGAACATCCGCTCGGACGAATACTATATCAACATGATGATCGCCTGGTATTTCGCGACGGCGCTGGCAAAGCAGTGGAACGCGGCGCTGCCGTATCTGCAGGAGCGCAGGCTCGAGCCGTGGACGCACAACAAGGCGATCCAGAAGGCGGTCGAGAGCCGGCGCATCACAGCGGAGCAGAAGGAATACCTGCGGTCGCTGAAAGTGAAGGCGTAACCGGATCAAAAACATAGTCATAAAGCACATTGTCATCGATATTTTGACAATGTGCTTTTTCTTTGTCGAAAAGTATTGACTCTCACGTAACGTCATAGTGTATAACGTATTTGTAAGGAGGAATACGGGATGCTGACGGTACATGAAGTTTCAGAACGGACCGGGGTGAGCGTGCGCACGCTGCACCATTACGACGCGATCGGGCTGCTGACGCCGGCGGAAGTGACGCAGGCGGGTTATCGACTGTATGACGACGGGAATTTAAAGCGGCTGCACAGCATCCTGTTCTTCCGGGAACTGCAGTTTTCCCTGAAAGAGATCAAAGCTATCCTGGACGATCCGGGGTTTGACCCGCAGAATGCTCTGGACCAGCAGATCCGGCTGCTGGAACTGCAGCGGGAACGGATCGACAGGATCATAAAACAGGCAAAGGACATGAAAAAAGGAGATAGAGCGATGGGATTCGACGTCTTCGATCACAAAGAGATCGAAAAGTACAAACAGGAAGCGAAGGAAAAGTGGGGCAGGACGGAAGCCTACAAAGAATCGGTGCGGAAGGCCACAGGAAGGACGACAGAACAGGAATCCGGCATCGCGGAAGGCCTGATGGACGTGTTCCGCGAGTTCGGCGCGCTCCGCAGTCTGCCGCCGGAAGACCCGGCCGTACAGGAGAAGGTCGCATATCTGCAGCAGTATATCACGGAGCATTATTACGCCTGCACGGAGGAGATCCTGAAAGGGCTGGGGCAGATGTACGTCTGCGACGAGCGGTTCCGTGAAAACATCGATCAGGCAGCAGGCGAGGGGACGGCGGAATTTGCGTCCAAGGCGATCGCCGCCTTCTGTTCCTGAGCTGGTCATGGAAAGCAAGGAAAAAGAGCGGGGCAGACGCTCCGCTCTTTTTTATTCGCTGTATTCGGATTACAGGCCCAGTTCAGCCTTCAGCTTGGCCAGCTCGTCATCGACGGAAGCGGTCATGCCGGCCTGATACTTGGCTTCGATCGCGGCGGCTTCGTCGACGGGTTCGGCGTCCAGTTCAGCCTTGGCGTTCGCGATGTCCAGCATCTTGTCAGCCTTCTGTTCCATCTTTTCGAATTCGCCCATGACCTTGTCGAACTTGTCGGCAGTGCCGGTGTACTTGTTGACGGTCTCCTGGGTGTTGGCGATGGAAACCTTGGCCTTGATCGCCTGCTTCTTCGCTTCGAGCTGTGCGATGTCGGAGGTCAGCTTGTCGTGCAGCTGTCTCATCTTGGTCGCGTTCTCGTGCGCTACGGCATAAGCGGTCTCGAGGGAAGCGCCTACGGTTTCAAGCTGCTGCTTCTTGGCGAGGAAGATCTTGGCGTCGCCTTCGTTGCCAGCCTGCAGAGCCTGGATGGCCAGTCCCTGATACTTTGCGATCTCCGCCTTGTTCTCGTCGAGCATTCTCTTGGCTCTGGTCTCCTCGGCCATGACGGCAGCGGTCTCCTGCTTAACGTCAGCCAGATCTCTTCTTGCCTTGATGAGGTATTCGTCGATCATCTTGGCGGGATCTTCTGCCTTGTCCAGCAGTGCGTTGATGTTAGCTGCAAGAATGTCAGCGAATCTGGATAACATGCTCATTTTAGGTTTTCCTCCTTTTTAGTTATCATTGTTTTTATAAACAGTGTCATATTTTTGAGCGAGATCTTCCGCTTTCACGGTCGTCTCGTTGTCACCGAATGTTTCGAGCGGCGTGTTCAGGATCTCCTGGTCGCGCTTGTCCTGATCTTTCTTCGCCTTCGCGCGGATCGCGAAGATCGCGAGGATGATGAGGATGATCAGCACGATGCCGCCGATGATGGTGGGGTAGTACCAGGCAGGCCGCGTGATCTTCATCATGGATTCGCCCGCTTCCTTGAAGACCGCCGCGAAGTATTCCGAATTGTCCTTCGAGCTGTCGTAATAGTAGCGGTCGAAGTAGTCCATCAGGATCTCTCCGGCCTCGTCGTCGATGACCGCCTGCGCCTGTTTCCCTGCCAGCCAGTAAACGGTGTATTCGCCGTCGTAGTACTCGTGGAAGACGACCAGCAGATGCGCTTCGTCGATCTGCCCGTTCGACGCCGTAAACAGGTCGTCGTACGTTCTGTCCGCGAAGTTCATGAAGTCGTTCGCCTTCGGACTGGTCTCGCCGTCCACCTCGTCCGTCAGGTACAGATAGGGCATGACCCCCGTCGCTTCGTAGAAGCTCTTCATGCCGCTTTCGAGTTTGCTCCTGCTGGTGATCCAGCCGAGCTCGTCCGTGTAGTAGCCGTTCTTGACGGTGACCGCGTCGGAAGGCAGCGGTTCTCTCTGGGTCGTGGAGTACGTGATGTCGCTTTGGCTGTTCGGATTCTGCTCGCCGTAGAGAGCGGACCAGAGCCCTCCGAATACGACCGCCATCAGCGTGAGGACGATGACGATCAGCAGGAAGGAGTACAGACAGCCGATGCTGACCCTCGGACCGCCCGTGGGGCCCCTGTAACCTTTATGATAAGGTTCGTTGGTCTGATCCTTCTGGCCGTATTGGTTCGTATTATATGTGCCGTAAGGCGAGGAGTTCGTCTTGTTGTAGCCCGGATTGACGAAAATGATGGGTCTGACCGGACGGGGCGAACCGCCGCTGCTGAACGGGCTGCTGTGATAACTGCCGAAACTGTTGCTCGTCGGACGGCTGTGATTGAACGTGCTGGACGTTCTTCCCCCGGAAAAGCTGCCGAACGAACGGCTTCCGCCGCTGCTGAAACTGCGGCCTCCGCCGCCGGACGATCTCATTCCGGAACCTCTGGATCCTCCGAAACCGCCGCCGCGGCTTCCGCCGGAGAATCCGCCTGAGCTTCTGCCCATGATCCTGATACCTCCTTGTGTAGTTTCTGTGTTGCCTCTATAATAATAGCACAAAGTTTTAAGCAATTGTGCTATAATTTCCTTCGTTTGATGAAGTGAAATATAAGCGTAATTTTTTTGTAATATCCCGAGAGGTTTTCCATGACCTGGACAGAAAGACTGAAACAATATTGCAGCGAGCACACGGGGCTTCTGATGGGACTGGACATCGGTTCCACGACGGCCAAGATCGTCGTCGTAGAGGACGGAGAGATCCTGTTCCAGAAATATGAACGGCACTTTTCACAGGTGCGCCAGAAGGCCGTCGAACTGACGCAGGAAGCCGAGCGCTTCCTGAAGGGCAGAACGTTTACGGCGTCCATCTCCGGCAGCGCAGGCCTCGGCCTCGCCAAGGCGGCAGGTCTGCCGTTCGTGCAGGAGGTATTCGCCACCGGTCAGGTGGTAGAGGTCCTGGAGCCCGCGACAGACGTCGTCGTAGAGCTCGGCGGGGAAGACGCGAAGGTGATCTTCTTCCGCGGCGGCATGGACGAACGCATGAACGGCAGCTGCGCCGGCGGTACGGGCGCGTTCATCGACCAGATGGCGACGCTGCTGAACGTCAGCGTGGAGAAACTGGACGAACTGGCGCTGCGGCACGAACGCATCTATCCCATCGCGAGCCGCTGCGGCGTGTTCGCGAAATCCGATATCCAGCCGCTGCTGAACCAGGGCGCGAAGAAAGAGGACATCGCGGCCTCCGTCTATCAGGCCGTCGTGGACCAGACCATCGCAGGCCTGGCGCAGGGACGCCGCATCGACGGACACGTCATGTTTTTAGGCGGACCGCTGTATTACTGCCGGGGTCTGCGCGACCGTTTCCAGCAGACGCTGAAACTGTCGGACGAAGACGCCGTGTTCCCCGAATACGGCCGCTTTGCCGTCGCGCTGGGCGCCGCCTTCTACGGTACGGGCCAGGAGGCGCGATACACCTATGAGGAATGGCTGTCCGCGCTGCAGAACGCGGCAGGCGCCGCCACAAAGACAGAACACGCCAAGCCGCTGTTCGAAAACGAGGCGGAATATCAGGAATTCCTGGAGCGTCACAGCCGGGCGAAGGTGCCTGCGAGAGAACTTGCCGGTTATCAGGGCAAGGCGTATCTGGGCATCGACTGCGGCAGCACGACGACGAAACTCGTGCTGATCGATCCGGAAGGCACGATCCTGTATTCCTATTACGGTCACAATAAAGGCAATCCGGTGGACGTGGTGCGCGAGCAGCTGAGCAATATCTACGCGCAGGCGGATCCCGGCATGACCGTCGCAGGCTCCGCGGTCACCGGTTACGGCGAGGAACTGATCCAGCGGGCGTTCCATCTGGACGGCGGTCTCGTGGAGACCATGGCGCACTACAGCGCCGCGCGGTTCTTCAATCCGGACGTGGACTTTATCATGGACATCGGCGGGCAGGACATGAAATGCCTGTCCATCCGCAACGATTCCATCGATTCCATCATACTGAACGAAGCCTGCAGCTCCGGCTGCGGCAGTTTTATCGAGACGTTCGCGAGAGCATTGGGCTATCCCATCGCGGATTTCGCGAAGCTCGGCCTGTTCTCCCGCAACCCGGTCGATCTGGGCAGCCGCTGCACGGTCTTCATGAACAGCTCCGTCAAGCAGGCGCAGAAAGACGGCGCGGACGTGACCGATATCTCCGCGGGTCTTTCCATGAGCATCGTGAAGAACGCGCTGTTCAAGGTGCTGCGCGTGCAGTCCGCCAAGGATCTGGGCGAACACATCGTCGTCCAGGGCGGCACGTTCCTGAACGACGCGGTGCTGCGCTCCTTCGAAAGAGAACTGGGCGCGCAGGTCACGAGGCCTGCCATCGCCGGCCTGATGGGCGCGTTCGGCGCGGCTCTGTTCGCGAAGAAACTGAACGTCGAGACGTCTTCCACGGTCGGCGCGGAAGAATTGAAGACGTTTACCCATACGTCCGAGACAGTCACGTGCAACGGCTGCACGAACCACTGCCCGCTGACGATCAACACGTTCTTCGGCGACGAGAAGTTCGTCTCCGGCAACAAATGTGAACGCGGCGGCCTGCTGGCGCTGGGCAAGAAGCCCGAAACAGCCGCCAGACTGCCGAACCTGTACCGGTATAAGCGGGAGAAACTGCTGAAACTCAAGGCGGACAGGGGAGAAGGCCAGTATACGATCGGCATTCCCATGTCCCTGGGCATCTTCGAACTGGCGCCCATGTGGCATACGATCTTCCGACGCCTCGGCTTCCGCGTGGAGATGACGGGATTCTCCGATAAGCGCATGTACGCGAAGGGTCAGTATACCATTCCTTCCGACACGGCGTGCTATCCGGCGAAGCTGATGCACGGACACGTGGAGACCCTGCTGGAACAGGACGTGGACGCCATCTTCTATCCCTGTCTGACGTACAACTATCACGAGAGCAACGCCACGGACAATTTCTACAACTGCCCGGTCGTCGCCTATTACAGCGAAGTGCTGAACGGCAACATGGACAGCCTGCACGAAGGCAATACGAAGTTCCTGTTCCCGTATCTGGCGGTCAACGACAAGAAGCAGCTGGCGAAGGGACTGTACGAATGCCTGAACGGCGCGTTCGGCGGGCTCAGTCTGGCTGCGGTCGAAGGCGCTGTCGAAGCGGGTCACAAGGCCTACGAAGAATGGATGGCGGACGTGCGCGCGGAAGGCGCAAAGGCGCTGGCCTGGGCGCGTCAGCACGGAAAGCGCATCATGGTGCTGGCCGGCCGTCCGTATCACGTGGACAGCGGCATCTGCCAGGGCATGGACCAGCTGATCGAGTCGCTGGGCTTTGTCATCGTGTCCGAGGACTGCGTGTCCAATCTCGTGACCCCGCAGAAGGTGAACGTGCTCAACCAGTGGGTATACCACGCCAGACTGTATAACGCGGCGAAATACGTCGGCCTGCACGACGACTGCCAGCTCGTGCAGCTCGTGTCGTTCGGCTGCGGCCTGGACGCGATCACGACGGACGAAGTCCGCGCCATCCTGGAACGCTACGGGAAACTGTATACGCAGATCAAGATAGACGAGATCAACAATCTGGGCGCCGCCAAGATCCGACTGCGCAGTCTGGTAGGCGCTCTGGAGGAAAGAGAAGCAAAATGGAAATAGGCTGTGCTGCTTGCGGCGCCTGCGGCCTGGAAAGCTGCAGCGGGTGCGAGGAAGACAAGAATTATATCGATACGGAAAAGAAGGAGATCGAAACGCCGGACAACCGGGTCATCTTTACCAAGGAGATGAAGAAGACCTATAAACTGCTGGCGCCGACCATGCTCCCCATGCATTTCCGCCTGTTCGCCGAAGTGTTCCGCAAGAACGGCTACGACATGGAACTGCTGGAGAACGAAGGCCGCAAGGCCGTGGACTGCGGGGTGAAGTACGTGCACAACGACGCGTGCTACCCGTCCATCTGCGTCATCGGGCAGTTCATCGACGCGCTGCAGAGCGGCAAGTACGACGTGAACAAAGTCGCGGTCATCTACATGCAGACCGGCGGCGGCTGCCGCGCGTCCAACTACGTGTCGCTGATGCGCAAGGCGTTCGAACGGGCCGGGTTTCCGCAGGTCCCCATCGTGACCATCAATATCGCGGGTCTGGAAAAGCACCCGGGCTTTAAGGTGACGGTGCCCATGTACCGCGACCTGCTGAACTGCTGCCTGTACGCGGACCTCATGATGACGCTGCGCAACCAGTGCCGCGTGCGGGAGGTCAAGAAGGGCCAGACGGACGCGCTGTGCGACCACTGGGTCAAGAAACTCAGCAAGGAGATCTGGGACGGCCGGATGAAATATTCCCGCGTGAAGCAGAACATGCGGCAGATGGCCGCGGACTTCGCTCTGATCGAGCGCAGTCCCGAACAGCCTGTCCGCGTCGGCATCGTCGGCGAGATCTACGTCAAGTATTCGCCTCTGGGCAACAACTACCTGGAGGAATTCGTATATAAGGAAGGGGCGGAATCGGTCGTGCCGGGTCTGCTGGACTTCATGTATTACTGCGTGTATAACAACCGCCTGGACTTCGAGCTCTACGGCATGCGCAGCGATTCGCGCATGATCTGGAAGATCGTCTGCAACTACTTCGAAAAGAAGAAGAACGATCTGAACGAGATCATCCGCGAGAGGGGCGTGTTCTACGGTTTCTCCAGTTATAAGCATCTGCTGGAGCTGGCGAAGGAACACCACTGCGTCGGCATGGGCATGAAGATGGGCGAAGGCTGGCTTCTGACCTCGGAAATGCTCGAACTGTGTGAGATGGGCGTCACGAACATCGTGTGCTGCCAGCCGTTCGGCTGCCTGCCGAACCATATCGTGGGCAAGGGCATGATGCGGCCGATCAAGGCGCGCTATCCGGACGCGAACATCGTCGCGATCGACTTCGACCCGGGCGCGTCGCGGATCAATCAGGAGAACCGTCTGAAGCTCATGATGAGCAATGCGAGAAAGTAGGCAGAAGAAATGACACCCAGACAGGAACAGATCGTAAAAAACGTAGAGAAGTACAGACAGGACATCTTAGATGCGGAACGCTGGATCTGGAAGCATCCGGAGACAGGGTATACCGAGTGGCAGACAAATGCTTATCTTCTCGAGAAATTCAAGGGTTACGGGTATTCTCCCGTCGAAGCGGGTGACATACCTGGGTTTTATGTAGACCTCGATACCGGCCGTCCCGGACCTACGCTGGCCATCATGGGTGAGCTGGACGCGCTGGATATCGCGAACCATCCCGAATCCGTCAACGGCATGACCCACTGCTGCGGTCACAACTGCCAGTGCGCGGAGATGGTGGGCATCGCGGCGGCCCTGAAGGAACCCGGCGCCCTGGACGGTCTGTGCGGCAGGATCCGGCTGTTGCTGGTCCCTGCGGAGGAGATGATCCAGCTGGAGTTCCGCAAGGGGCTGATCGACGAAGGAAAGATCAAATATCTCGGCGGCAAGACCGAATTCATGCGCCGGGGCTATTTCGACGGCGTCGATCTGGCGCTGATGGTGCATCAGGACAACGACAACGAATACGATTTCACCTGTCAGGAAGGTTATAACGGCATCATCGCCAAGATCCTGACGTATAAAGGCAAGAGCAGTCACGCGGGCGGCTCTCCCCACGACGGCATCAACGCACAGTACGCAGCCACGCTGGGCCTGGACGGCTGCAACGCTCTGAGAGAAACGTTCCGCGACCAGGACCATATCCGTTTCCATCCCATCCTGAAGGGTGTCAAGAGCGCGGTCAATATCATCCCGGACGAGATGCGCATCGAAAGTTACACCCGCGGCAAGACGATGCAGGCCTACGTCAAGGCCAATAAGCGCATCAACCGGGCGCTGGCGGCCGGCGCGCTGGCCATCGGGGCGCAGCTGCACGTGTGCGACATGCCCGGATACGCCATGGAGATCCACGACCACATGTTCATGGAACTGTGCCGTCAGTGCTGCGAAGACCTGTCCGGCAAGGAGAAGGTGAAGTTCAGCCACGAAGCCTGGAGCACCGGGTCTTCCGATTTCGGCGACCTCACCATGGTCATGCCGGGCGTTCAGTTCTACGCCAATGGCCACACCGGCCTGGGTCACGGCATCGATTTCTGCGTGGCGGATCCGGAAAGAGCCTGCGTTAACCCGGCGAAAGCCGAGTTGTTCATCGCGGACGCGCTGCTATCGGACGGCGCTGCGAAAGCGAAGGAGATCATCGCGCAATATCAGCCGCAGTTCGGAAGCATCCGGGAATATCTGGATTTCATCGACACTTTGGCAATGGATAAAGATGTGTTAAACTATACGGAGAAAGGAACGTTCATCGACCTGCCCAATGACTGAGACGATCAGAAAACTATTCGATAAATATTTCAAACAGCTGCGGAATTTCGTCTTCGTCGGATGCACCGTTACGCTGCTGGATTTTATTA
>JAEEGH010015642.1_pt1 | contig 16445 bp, 10 predicted proteins | sample 9134181 | NCBI WGS metagenome assembly JAEEGH01 (sample SAMN16246544, study PRJNA631951) | gut metagenome | biome: gut microbiome; feature: rumen; material: DP-attached | host: Bos | place: Iran: Karaj | collected 2018-10
GGCATGGACATGAAGGCCATGATGAAGTGCCGCAACATGTTCGCGCTGGGACTCGTCTGCTGGCTCTTCGACCGCGACCTCAACCTGGTGGCCAACTTCCTGAAGGAGAAGTTCGCCAAGAAGCCGGCCATTGCCGAGGCTAACATCAAGGTGATTCAGGCCGGCTGGGACTATGGTCACAATACCCACTCGTCGACGGTCAGCGTATATCGCGTTGAGTCGAAAGAGAAGGAGCCCGGACGCTATATGGATATCACGGGCAATAAGGCTACGGCTTACGGATTCATTGCTGCTGCCGAGAAGGCCAGACTGAAGCTCTATCTCGGTTCGTACCCCATTACCCCCGCTACCGACGTGCTCCACGAATTGTCGAAGCACAAATCGTGCGGCGTCATCACCGTGCAGTGCGAGGATGAGATCTCGGGCTGCGCATCGGCCCTCGGTGCCTCGTTTGCCGGTGCCCTCGGCGTGACCAGCACTTCCGGTCCGGGCATCTGTCTGAAGAGTGAGGCCATGAATCTGGCTGTCATCATGGAACTGCCTTTGGTGGTGCTCGACGTGCAGCGCGGTGGCCCAGCCACGGGTCTGCCCACGAAGTCGGAACAGACCGACCTGCTACAGGCACTCTTCGGTCGCAACGGTGAGAGCCCCATGCCAGTGATGGCTGCCACGAGTCCCACCGACTGCTTTGATGCCGCCTACCAGGCTTGTAAGATGGCGTTGGAGCACATGACGCCCGTCGTGCTGCTCACCGATGCCTTCGTGGCCAATGGCTCGGGTGCCTTCAAACTGCCCGACATTGCCAAGCTCGATCCCATCAACCCGCCATACGTGCCAGAGGAACTGAAGGGCAAGTGGACTCCCTATATGCGTGCCGAGAACGGAACACGCTACTGGGCCGTGCCAGGGCGTGAGGGCTTTGCCCATATCCTTGGCGGACTTGAGAAGGACTCCAACACGGGTGCCATTTCAACGAATCCCGAGAACCACGACCTGATGACACGTCTGCGCCAGCAGAAAATCGCCAATATCCAGGTGCCCGACCTCGAGGTGGACGGCGACGTCGACGATGCCGACCTGCTGATTGTGGGCTTCGGCTCTACCTACGGCCATCTGCGTTCGGCCATGGACGAGCTGCGCCAGAAGGGCTACAAAGTGGCTCAGACACACTTCAAGTACCTGAACCCGCTGCCCAAGAACACCGCCGAGGTGCTCAATAAATATAATAAGGTGGTGGTGGCCGAACAGAACATGGGTCAGCTCGCCAGCTATCTCCGCATGAAGGTCGACGGCTTCGTGCCTTACCAGTTCAATGAAGTAAAGGGGCAGCCCTTCGTAGTAGCCGAGCTTGTCAAAGCCTTCAGCCCCCTCCTGGCCTCCCCCTTGGGGGAGGAATAGATACCTCTGCTGATGGATGACTTTGAGTTTAAGACGGCTGATCCTTGCTGGTACGACTAGCTAAAGAAGTTTGCCAAAGAAAACAGAAAGAATCCTACCGAGGCAGAAACCCTTTTGTGGGATTGTCTAAAAGAACGGCAATTAGGACAACCTTTCAGAAGACAGCATATCATAGGCGACTACATTGCAGATTTTGTCTGCATACCTTCAAGACTGATTATTGAACTGGACGGAGGTTACCACCAGTTGCCAGAACAGCAGGTAGACGACGAACAACGACAACAGTGGTTGGAGAATCAAGGATTCACAGTCATCAGATTCACAAACGAAGAGGTAACAGGAGATATTGACAACGTATTACAAACAATAGAACAAAATTTATAAAGTATATGGAACAGAATATCAACAGTAAAGCTATAAAACCCTCCCCCCAAGGGGGGAGCAGGTGGGGGGCTTCAGATTTCAAGAAAGGCCAGCCTCGTTGGTGTCCCGGTTGCGGCGACCACTTCTTCCTGGCTTCACTCCATAAGGCCATGGCGGAGATTGGCGTGGCTCCTGAGAACGTCGCAGTCATCTCGGGTATCGGTTGTTCCAGCCGTCTGCCCCACTATATGGCCACCTACGGCATGAACACCATCCACGGCCGTGCAGCAGCCATCGCTACCGGTGCCAAGATTGCCAACCCCAACCTGACGGTGTGGCAGGTCAGCGGCGACGGTGACGGACTCGCCATCGGCGGTAACCATTTTATCCATGCCAACCGCAGGAACATCGACCTGAACATGATTCTGCTCAACAACCGCATCTACGGCCTGACGAAGGGTCAGTACAGCCCCACCTCACCCCGTGGTTTCGTCTCAAAATCAAGCCCTTACGGAACGGTCGAAGACCCGTTCCGTCCTGCTGAGCTGTGCTTCGGTGCCCGCGGCCACTTCTTTGCCCGCTGCGTCGCCACCGATGCCAAGGGAACGGTCGAGGTGCTGCAGGCTGCCTACAAGCACAAGGGAGCCAGCGTTACCGAGGTGCTGCAGAACTGCGTCATCTTCAACGACCATTGCCACGACATCGTTTACAATAACGAGGGCCGTAAGAAGAACGCCATCTATGTGCGCCACGGCGAGAAACTGGTGTTCGGCGAGAACAACGAGTTCGGTCTCGTTCAGCAAGGCTTCGGTCTGAAGGTGGTGGAGATTGGCAAGGACGGCTACACCCTCGACGACGTGCTCGTCCACGATGCCCACTGTGAAGACAACACCCTGCAGCTGAAGCTCGCCCTGATGGGACCTGAAGACGGATTCCCCATCGCCCTCGGTGTCATCCGCGACGTGGATGCTCCCACCTACAACGATGCCGTCTACGCCCAGTTAGAGGAGGTGAGTGCCCAGAAGAAGTATCACAACTTCAGCGAATTGCTCGAGACAAACGACATCTGGGAGGTGAAGTAACACCGCTCATTCAAACCTACACATTACCCGGATTAGCGGTTTGCTTGCTAATCCGGGTAATTTTTGCCACTAGGATTTGTTTTTTGGTCTATCACCGTCATTCCGCCACCCTCCGAGTTTCAGTAGGGTAAACTGGAGGTTTGCCTAGGGTAAACCCTGGGTTTCAGTAGGGTAAACTCCGAGTGACAGCGGGGTGAATACAATGATATACTCTACATGGAAATGTTTGAAATGTGCCTTCATTATCACTTTTGAAAGAATATTGTTTAATATACAGGTAGTTAATATCTATGATACTGTCACTATACTATCACTTATTGTCACTATTTGGTGAAGGATTTTTGGAACAGAAGTTGGCGACTTTTGGTGAAAAAGTTGGTGACTTTTGCTTGGAAAGTCACCAGTTTAATGATTAAAAGTGACGGAATAGTGAAGGTATTTTGTTTGTAGATTCACTTTTAATTATCTATTTTACAAGTAGATAAATAAGAAAGTGACAAAGTGAATGTAATAATTAAAACTTTTCTATGACAATATTATTCAGAAGTGAGGTTGTTGGTTGTTTTAACAATGAAAGGGGGTGAATCTTGTGGAAATTTGGTTCATGGAGTGTGGAGTGAGGTTCGACGAAAAGTGGGAACGCAGTCTGTTGATTATGGGCTTTGATGTCAGGAAGTTGGCGGTTTTTTCTTAAAAAAAGCAAAAAAACACATATATAATAAGGTGTAAGCGAAAAGTTTGCTTACTTTTGCACCCCACAATCGGAAAGATTGAAGAATTCAAGAATTGAAATATAGAAAAAAGGTATGCAAAAGAATCTGGTTATCGTAGAGTCACCTGCCAAGGCAAAAACCATTGAGAAGTTCTTGGGTAAGGACTTCAAGGTGATGTCGAGCTACGGCCACATCCGTGACTTGAAGAAGAAGGAACTAAGTATAGACGAGCGGTCGTTGGAACCCGAATACGAAATTCCCGAGGAGAAGAAGAAACTGGTCAGCGAACTGAAGAAACTGGCCAAGCAGGCCGAGAAGGTGTGGTTGGCATCCGATGAAGACCGCGAGGGAGAAGCCATCTCCTGGCACCTGTGCGAGGTATTAGGTTTGGACGAGGCGAATACCAACCGTATCGTGTTCCACGAAATCACGAAGTCAGCCATCTTGGAGGCTATTGAACACCCGCGTCACTTGGATATGAACCTGGTGAACGCCCAGCAAGCCCGCCGCGTGCTCGACCGTCTGGTAGGTTTCAAGCTGTCGCCCGTGTTGTGGCGCAAGGTGAAGCCCGCTTTGTCAGCAGGCCGCGTGCAAAGTGTTGCAGTTCGTCTGATTGTGGAACGTGAACGTGAGTTGCAAGCCTTCAAGAGCGAACCATACTACAGCATCAGCGCCATCTTTGCCCTGACCAACGCCGACGGTTCGCAGTCGGAAGTGAAGGCTACGCTAAATACCCGTCTGAAGACCCACGAGGAGGTGCTGCAGCTGCTGGAACTGTGCAAGGAGGCTTCCTTCACGGTGACAAGTGTCCAGAAGAAGCCCACGAAGCGCATCCCCGCCCCACCCTTCACCACCTCTACCCTGCAGCAGGAAGCCGCCCGCAAGTTGGGCTTCACCGTCAGTCAGACGATGATGGTGGCACAGCATCTCTACGAGAACGGACGAATCACCTATATGCGTACCGACTCTGTCAACCTGTCGAAGCTCTGCTTAGGTGCTTCGAAGGAGGAGATTACGAAGCTCTACGGCGCCGAGTACTCCAATCCCCGTCAGTATCACACCAGTTCGAAGGGTGCCCAGGAGGCTCACGAAGCCATCCGCCCCACCTATATGGACCAGACTGCCATCGAGGGTAATGCCCAGGAAAAGAAGCTCTATGAACTCATCTGGAAACGTACCATCGCCTCGCAGATGGCCGATGCCGAGATAGAAAGGACGACGGCCGAAATAGAAATCAAGCATGACGGCAAACTCCAAACGCCCAGCTTATTCGTTGCCCAGGGTGAAGTGGTGAAGTTCGACGGATTCCTGAAAGTCTATCGCGAGTCAAGCGACGACGAAGAGCAGCAAGACGAGTTCGGACACGTACTGCCGCCGTTACAGTCGGGGCAACAGTTGACCCGCCGCGAAATATCGGCTACCGAGCGTTTCAGCCTGGGTCCCCAGCGCTATACCGAAGCCTCGCTCGTCCACAAGCTCGAGGAGTTAGGCATCGGCCGCCCCTCGACCTACGCCCCCACCATCTCGACCATCCAGCAGCGTGAATACGTGCAGAAAGGTGACAAGAAGGGTGAGGACCGCCCCTATACCGTTGACATCCTGAAGGGCAAGCAGATTACCCAGAAGGTGCGCAAGGAGATTGTCAACTCCGACAAGGGCAAGCTGATGCCTACTGACATCGGCATCGTGGTCAACGACTACCTCATGAAAAACTTCCCCGGCATCATGGACTACAACTTCACCGCCAAGGTGGAGCAGGACTTCGACCGCATAGCCGAAGGCGACGAGGCCTGGACCAAGATGATGAAGAACTTCGACCGCAATTTCGAGCCCACCGTCGAAAAAGCCATGAACAGCCGCAACGAGCACAAGGCCGGTGAACGAGAGTTAGGCACCGACCCCAAGAGCGGCAAGCCCGTGTTCGTCAAGATAGGCCGCTTTGGTCCTGTGGTGCAGATTGGCTCTGCCGTCGATTCGGAGAAGCCCCAGTTTGCCCAGTTACCCAAGCACCTGAGCATGGAATCGCTGACGCTGGAGGAAGCCCTTGAACTGTTCAAGCTGCCTCGTGTGATTGGCCAGTACGAAGAGCTGCCCGTCACCATCGGCGCAGGCCGCTTCGGCCCTTACGTCCAGCACGACGGCAAATACACCTCGCTGCCCAAGGGTGCCGACCCGATGGCCATTACGCTCGACGAGGCTATCGAGCTGATTGAGGAAAAGCGCAAGCAGGAGAATCAGAAACATATCAAGATATTCCTGGAGGATGACAAACTCGAAATCCTCAACGGCCGCTATGGCCCCTACATGGTGTATGACGGCAAGAACTACCGTCTGCCGAAGAACCTGCACGAGAAGGCTGCCCAGCTGTCGTACGAAGAATGTATGAAAATCATCAATAAGAATTAAGCATTGAAGAGGATTGTTCTGATAGGCTACATGGGGTCGGGCAAGACCACCGTTGGCAGAGCATTGGCCAAGGAGATAGGGCTGCCGTTCTACGACCTGGACTGGTACATCGAAAGCCGCATGCGCAAGAAGATAAGCCAGATCTTCGCCGAACGGGGTGAAGAGGGTTTTCGGAAGATAGAGTGCAACATGCTGCACGAGGTGGCCGAATTCGAGGACGTAGTCATCAGCTGCGGCGGCGGTACCCCCTGCTTCTTCGACAACATAGACTACCTGAACCAGCAGGCTCAGGTAGTCTATCTGCGTTGTGAGCCCGAAGTGCTCCATAAGCACCTGCTCATGGGCAAGGGTGACCGTCCGCTGCTGAAAGGCAAGACCCCCGACGAGCTGATTGAGTATATACGCCAGCAACTGGAGCTACGCGAACCTTATTATACAAAGGCCCGCTACACATTGGACGTCAGCCTGATGGACAATACCGAGAAGATAAAAATCACCATCGAGAAACTGAGGGAACTACTAAACCTAAATGCGCAATGAAGAAATGGACTACTGAAGACGCCCGCGAACTGTACAACATTGGCGGTTGGGGCACCAACTACTTCGGCATTAACGACGAAGGCAACGTCTACGTCACGCCGTGTAAAGACTCGACGCAGATTGACCTGCGCGAAGTGATGGACGAACTGGCGCTGCGTGATGTCACGGCACCGGTACTGCTCAGGTTTCCCGATATCCTGGACAACCGCATCGAAAAGACGTGGAGCTGTTTCAAGAAGGCGGCCGAGGAGTATGAATACAAAGGCGAGAACTACGTGATATATCCCATCAAGGTGAACCAGATGCAGCCTGTGGTAGAGGAAATCATCTCGCACGGCCGGAAGTTCAACCTCGGACTGGAGGCCGGTTCGAAGCCCGAACTGCACGCCGTCATCGCCATGCAATGCCAGAGCGACTCGGTCATCGTCTGCAACGGCTACAAGGACCAGTCGTACATCGAGCTGGCCCTGTTGGCACAGAAGATGGGCAAGCGCATCTTCATCGTTGTGGAGAAGCTGAACGAGCTGGACATCATTGCCAAGATTGCCAAGAAGTTAGACGTGCGCCCGAACATCGGCATCCGCATCAAGTTAGCCAGTAGCGGCAGCGGCAAATGGGAAGAGAGCGGCGGCGACGCCTCGAAGTTCGGCCTGACCAGTGCCGAGCTGTTGGAAGCACTCGACATGTTAGACAAGAAGGACATGCGCGACTGTCTGAAGCTCATCCACTTCCATATTGGTAGCCAGATTACGAAGATACGCCGCATCCAGACGGCCCTGCGCGAAGCTTCGCAGTTCTATATCCAACTGCACAAGATGGGCTACGGCGTGGAGTTCGTCGACTGCGGCGGCGGCTTAGGCGTCGACTACGACGGTACCCGTTCCCCGTCGAGTGAAAGCTCCGTCAACTACTCCATTCAGGAGTATGTCAACGACTGCATCTACACCTTTGTCGAGGCAGCCAACAAGAACAACCTCCCCCACCCCAATATCATCACCGAGAGCGGCCGCTCGTTGGCTGCCCACCACTCGGTATTGGTCATCAACGTACTGGAAACGGCCTCGCTGCCTGAGATGCCCGAGGAGTTCGAGCCGGACGAGAACTCGCATCAGTTGGTGAAGGACCTGTACGAGATTTGGGACAACCTGTCGCCGCGCAACGTCCTGGAAGACTGGCACGATGCCGAACAGATACGTGAAGAGGTGCTCGACCTCTTTGCCCACGGCATTGTGGACCTGAAGACACGTGCCGAGATTGAGGCCATGTACTGGAGCGTCTGCCACGAGATACACGCCCTGGCCAAGACGCTGAAGCATGTGCCCGAGGAGCTGATGAGCATCGACAAACTGCTGGCCGACAAGTACTTCTGCAACTTCTCGCTGTTCCAGAGCCTCAGCGACTCCTGGGCCATCGACCAGGTATTCCCCATTATGCCCATCCAGCGACTGAACGAACGTCCGACCCGTAATGCCACCATTCAGGACATCACCTGCGACTCGGACGGCAAGATAGCCAACTTTGTGACCAACCGCCATAACTCGCACTCGCTGCCCGTACACACCCTGAAACGGAACGAGTCCTACTACCTCGGCGTGTTCCTCGTCGGTGCCTATCAGGAAATTCTCGGCGACATGCACAACCTTTTTGGCGACACGACGGCTGTTCACATTTCCGTAAAGGACGGCAAATACCACATCGACCAGATTATCGACGGTGAGACGGTGGAAGAAGTGCTGGAATACGTGCAGTACAACCCGAAGAAGCTGGTTCGCCAGTTGGAAATCTGGGTGACGAAGAGCGTGAAGGAAGGCAAGATTTCGTTAGAGGAAGGCAAAGAGTTCCTTTCGACCTACCGCTCGGGACTGTACGGATATACCTATTTGGAGTAATATATATAAATAATGTATAGAAGCCTATGAAACGGATGATTCTTTTGATGGCAGCCCTTGCTGTGCTGCTGGTGCCGACGGAAGCGGCAAAGAAAGCAAAGAAGGCGGTACAGACTGACCGCGAGTACTGGACGGAACTGGCCTACAAGATGGCTCAGCCTGTGTTGGAAAACATGGCCAAGGGTGAACTGCAGAAGAACATGAAGACGGAGTTCAGCCCTTCGTTCGACAACCGCAACCGAAAGGTGGTCTATATGGAGACCTTCGGACGCCTGATGGCGGGCATCGCTCCGTGGCTGTCCTTGCCCGACGACGACACGGCAGAGGGTCAGCAAAGAAAGCAGCTGCGCGAATGGGCATTGGCTTCGTACAAGAACAGCGTAGATCCACAGTCGCCTGACTACTTGGTCTGGGGAGCGTCGGGTCAGAACCTTGTTGACGCTGCCTACATTGCCGAATCATTCATCCGTGCCTACGACCAGCTGTGGGTACCGTTGGACCAGACGACGAAAGACCGCTATATCACCGAGTTCAAGAAACTCAGAAGCATCGAACCACCCTACACCAACTGGTTCCTCTTCTCAAGTATCATTGAGAGTTTCATCGCCAAGGCCGTCGGGCTGAAGGAGTACGACGACTTCCGCGTGATGATGACCATCCGCAAGGTGGAGGAATGGTATATTGGCGACGGTTGGTATGCCGACGGCCCCGTCTTCGCCTTCGACTATTATTCGAGCTACGTGTTCCATGCTATGTACTTGGAGACGCTGCAGAATATGCTAGATGCCAAGGCCAACACCCGCTTGGAATATCAGAAATACTACGACCGCGCCCTGAAACGGGCACAGAAATTCTCCATCATTCTAGAGCGCTTCATCTCACCCGAGGGTACGTTCCCCGTTATCGGCCGCTCCACTCCCTACCGTCTGGCCGCCATGCAGCCGCTGGCCCTGATGGCATGGTACCAGAAGCTGCCGAAAGACCTGACGAACGGACAGGTACGTGCAGCCCTCACCGCCGTCATGCACCGTATGTTCGACTATCAGCAGAACTACAATGACGCAGGCTACCTGACCATCGGTTTCTGTGGGCATCAGCCCGAAACCGCCGACTGGTACACCAACAACGGTTCGCTCTACATGACAAGCCTCGCCTTCATGCCCCTCGGTCTACCCGCCGACCACCCCTTCTGGACAACAGAGTCCGAGCCGTGGACGCAGGTCAAGGCATGGGGTGGCCAGCCCTTCCCGAAAGATCATCGTTGGGCTGACGATATCCAGACGAGAGACCGGTGGTAAGTACCTATAGGTAGAATATGGCCTCTGGGCCCATATTGAACAGCAGGTCTACGATGCTGAGGTTTGGCAGAAAGCCGTGCTTCGCTTCGTAGACCTGATAGTATCTGCGCGGCAGGAAGTCGGGGTCGGGCGCCGGGTGCTTGGGATTGATGGCTTCGCGGTAATCGGAGGCATGGTCGCTGACATACTGCTCTGTAAAGCGCACAACGGGGGTTATGTCGAGCAACTCGCACAGCTTTTCGCGGATGGCCTCGTTGAAGTCGAACAAGAACGTCCAGCGCTTCTCAAAGAATGGGCGCAAATCGTCTTCATAATACTCAAAGAACGGTGACTCTCCATAGGCCGACTGCAGCGCATTCCAATGCAGGTGACGCCAGTTGCCGTGGTCGCTGATACGGATATCCTTGATACGTTGAACGTTGAACGTTGAACATTGAACGTTGCACATGGGATGTTCAATGGGAATGGAGAGGGCCTGGGTACCCTGAGTGGTGGCAATGATGCAGCGGCTGCGGTAGGTCTGTTTGATGAAGTGCTCGTGCTGTTCTATCCAAGCCTCATCGGCACGATAGAGCTTCTGATACCATTGTATAGGCCCGAAATAAGTCGTGGAGAGCAGCACAGCGTTCATAGCGGCAACAGGAATCGGCTGGATACATAACCATCCCAAAAAGGACGGGCGGGATTATGGCTAAAGACATTGAGCACCACACGTCCGATAATCTGCTCCTCACGGACAAGTCCAACATGGTCCAAGTGGTAATAGTCGTGGTGGGCACAGTTCACCTTGCCGGGCACGATGACCATACGCTCCTGCCACAGAATGGTGTCGCCCGGCTGTGCCGTGCAACACCCTATCATAACATTTCCTGTGGAGTCGTCGACAGCTACCCAGTCGCCCTTCTTCACCGTCTGGCGACACAGCCGTCCGTAAGAGAACAATCCTTCACCTCCCGTTCGCAAACCATACGACCATCGGTTCACCATCACCCTGTCGCCAGCCTGGAACTTCGGCTCCAACGTGGAACCCGGCACGGTGTAGATGGTAAAGACCAGCGCTCGGAACATCAGCATGATGATAAAAGCCACGCCAAGCGCTATAATGAACTTCAGCGTACTGCGCACGGTTCAGTATGTTGCGATTTCATCGCAACCAATCATTAGGTTTTACTTGATACTGTCAACAAACCGGAAGAGGCGGTGCCAGCGGATGCCATTCAAGCCATGACGGTCGGGGTCGCTGCTCCACCAGATGAAGATGGGCTTTCCGACGATATGGTCCTCGGGCACAAAACCCCAGTAGCGGGAGTCGGCGGAGTTGTGGCGGTTGTCGCCCTGCATCCAGTAGTAATCCATCTTGAAGGTGTACTCCTTGGTCTCCTTGCCATTGATGAATATCTTGCCGTCGCGCACCTCTAACTCATTGCCTTCGTAAGCCCGGATAGGGCGTTCGTAAATAGGCAGGTTGTCAAGCGTCAGTTTCAGCGTCTCGCCCTTCTTGGGAATCCAGATGGGGCCGTAGTTGTCGCGTGTCCAGTGCTTATTGCCGTTCAACGGATAGATATCCCACTCATCGGCTTCGGTATTCAGCGTAATGCTCTCCACCAGGTCCTTCCGGGCACCGAGCACGTCGACGGCATGCTGCGTCAGCGGCATATAACCTAACTGGTTCAGACTCATCAGGTCCTCCATTGAGATAGACAACTCCTGCATCAGGTCATCGGGAATACCCTGTTTGAGTTTCATACGATAGGTATACTGCACGTTTTCAGGCTCCTTGTTCGGCTTACCGTCCAGATAAACGATGCGGTTCTTGATTTCCAATGTCTGACCAGGCAGACCAACGCAACGCTTGACATAGTTCTCACGACGGTCAGCGGGACGAGTCATGATTTCCCCGAACTCTGCCTGATTGTCGACAATATACTGTCGGCCAGCCTGGTAGATGGTCTGGAAGAACTTCCGGCGGGTTTCGCTGTCAAGCGAGTCGGGATTGGGACGCTGGGGATAGATGCGATAGCCCAGGTCGTAACAGGTACGGTAGAAGTCCATCGCCTGATACTGGGGTGACGAACAGAGGGTATCGCCCGAAGGATAGTTGAAGACGACGATGTCGTTCAGTTCAACCTTACCCAAGCCTTTCACACGGCGGTAGTCCCAGTGCGGCCATTCGATATATGATTTGCACTCTACAATAGGCAACGTATGCTGCGTCAGCGGCATGGTCAACGGTGTCTCAGGAATACGCGGACCGTAGCTCACCTTACTGACAAAAAGGTAGTCGCCCGTCAGCAGCGACTTCTCCAGACTACTCGATGGAATCACGTAATTCTGGAAGAAGAACAGGTTGATGAAGTAGACGGCCACCAGTGCGAACACCAGGGCATCGACCCACGACATGACCCACTTGACGGGGCCTTCCTCTTCCTTCCACCACTGCCACTTGATTTTCTTGGAAATATATACATCGTAGATGAAGGGCACCACGAGCAGTCCCCACCATGAGCCAACCCAATAGAGGAACAGCAGATAGAGCACCAGCACAACGATGAACTTCGCCCACTGCTTCTTGGGATTCACCTTTTCTTTCTTTGTTTTCATTGCTTCGGTCAAAATTTAAACATGTCCGAGATGGTCAGCAGCCCCTCGTGATCCTTGGTGTACTCTGCAGCCAAGACGGCACCGAGGGCAAAGCCCTTGCGCGAATGGGCATCATGGCTGATGGTGATGAGGTCGGCATCCGAGTCGTAGCGGATGGTATGGATGCCAGGAACTTCACCGCGGCGAATGTGGTCCACACGCAGCAATTCGGGGTCGGTGGTGTCTTCGGCCCAAGCTGATTTACGGTCAATACGCTCTACAATCTCCTCGGCCAGCGTGATGGCTGTACCGCTGGGGTGGTCGAGCTTATGCACATGGTGCGTCTCTTCCATCTCCACATCGTACTGCGGGAACTGGTTCATGATTTTGGCTAAGTAACGGTTGACGGCCGAGAAGATGGCCACGCCGATGCTGAAGTTCGACGCCCAGAACAGCGTCTTTCCATTTTCCGTACACTGCTGGCGCACGTCGTCGCCATGTTCCTTCATCCAGCCTGTGCTGCCGCTGACCACCTTCACGCCCTTGGCCCACGCCTTCAGATAATTACCGTAAGCCACCTGCGGGGCAGTAAACTCGATGGCCACGTCGGCCGATGCAAACTCAGGGCTGTCGAAGTCCTGCTGGTTGTCAATATCAATGATACTCACAATCTCATGACCACGGTCAAGGGCTATCTGCTCAATCATCTTGCCCATCTTGCCGTAGCCGATTAAAGCTATTTTCATAGGTCTGTTCGAATTAATTCGTCTGCAAAGTTACTGTTTTTTGCGGATATATCGTTCAGATTCAACAGAAAATAACACTTTTCTTCACTTTATCACACGCTTACGGCCGTTTTCGATGTAAATACCCTTGCCTGTCACCTTCGTCACGCGGCGTCCCTGCAAATCAAAAAGGTCTCCATTCCTCGTTAGTTGCGACTGAGTCGCAACATGCTCTTTTATTCCCGTCGGGTCATCCCCTGAACGGTAGCCCCACACTGTGATGCCACTACGGGTCAGGGCAGTGAAGGCGGCGGTCTTCGTGGTTTTGGGCTCCATGGTCTGCTCCACCATCACGCCCTTGAACACGGCACCGCCCAATGTAAGAGTGATGTACGACTGGCCTTCCGTCACCTGCCACTTCCCGTTGCGACTACCCGTTATGGTGCCATCGGCGTGCAGCACTATTTCCTCGGGAGCTACATACTCCTTCTTGCGATGATCCAGACCATACTTATGATACAGCAGCTTATAGGTGCCAGGTATGTCGGCAGTAGCTATCTGCTGTGTAGTGGCGATGTCGGCACTGGTCACCGTCTCACCAGTATACTCAAAGGGAGCTGCCACTAACCAGCCGTCCTCGTTCTGGAATACCTGGTGTACACGCACCTCATGGCCTTCGCCCCGGTCTTGGAAGCGGGTATGATAGACCAAATAGGTACGTCCGTCCTCGGCAGCAATGATAGAGTTATGCCCCTGCGAACGCTCGGAATACTTGCCGGTAGCCTGATTGCCCCAATCGCCGTAAGCTCCGAAGATATTCACTCCACGAGTGTCGCAGCCAGGACCGAAGTTCGTTTTAAACTGGGTATAGATAGCACTCACGTTGCTGGCGTCACGGTAGGGACCGTCTGGCTTCTGTGAACGGAAAACGCGCATCTGGTAACCGCCGTTGTTGTAGTCGTTGGCATCGCCTCCCGCAGCCAATCCGCCGTTGGAGATGAACAGGAAGTAGTAACCGCCCACATATTCTATATAGGAACCCTCGCCCGACACGTAGTAGCCGCCTGCTATCTTCGTGCCGAAATAGGGGTCGCTGGTCACACCGTCGGTATTACCGCCGGTCGACGGATATTTCACGTCGTAGTCGCGCAGTCCGTTTTCCTCGTTGAGCCGCAATATCCAGATGCCGCCACTCCACGAGCCATACGACATCCACAGCCTGCCATCCTCATCGTAGAACACGCAGGGGTCGATGGCGTGGGGCCAGCGACGCCCCCAGTTGTTACCCACATTGTAGCGCGAAGGCAGGCTGTTCTGTGTGCCGAGCACCAGTTCCAGATCGGTGTTCTTGTAGCTGACGGCAGCGGTCGACGTCACGTTGAATCCCGAGAACACCACGGGTCCCTGATAGACGTATGGCCCCGTTATCTTGTCAGCCGTCAGCAGGATGATGCTCGAGTTCCACGTCGGTCCGTTGATGCTGAGATACATGCACCACTTCTCCATCTTCTTGTTATAGATGACGTCAGGCGCCCACATGTTACCGTCAATACTATAGCTGCCGCCATAGGCAGCTGACCAAGCATGGGCATCGAAATTGCCGAACGTCTTCTCCTCGCCACCGATGGTTACAGTCTTCGTCATGTTGGTGAGGAAAGCCTTGCTGTTAGCCACTCCGCTCACTATATTGCCCTGGGCGTTAACCGTTCCCCAAGGTGCTTGCAGGGAAGCCCAGCTCATCAAGTCCTTCGAGCGGGCGGCAGCCCGATGCGAACCGAAGATATAGTAGTAATTCGACGACGGTTCCCAGACGATGCTTGGATCGTGTACGCTGACACGCTTCAAGGTGTAGGCACTGCTGTCAACAGCTACCATCGGCAGCAACAAGAACAAAGTGAACAATATCTTCTTCATATTCCTTATTCTAATAGTTAGTAATCACTCTTTTAGTTTGTCGGCTGCAAAGTTACAAATAATTTTTGAGTAAAAACAGGCAGAGGGACGGATTCGAGTGTTTTTTAACTAAAATTGTTTGCTTAAATCGAGCAAATTGGTTACTTTTGCATGAGTAATCAAAAGAAAAGCCTCAACTGAGATGAAAGAACCTATGAGCATTTGGAAGCTGCTGAGCCACATCCTGCGCTATGTCAGACCTTATCGCTGGCTGGTGATAGTGACACTGGTGCTGACGCTGATAGGCTCGCTATTGGCCCAGGTCAACGCCATCGTGCTCGACCGTTCCGTCGATGCCATCAACGTGCTCGACCAGCAACCCTCGCTGATGTGGTCAAGTGCCGTGCGCATCCTCACCATCATCAGCGCCGTGCTGTTAGGCAAGGAGCTACTGGCCACTGTCGTCAACTTCTTCCGCCGCTACTACGGAGAACGTATGCGCATCCTCGTCAGCCGTGACCTGTCGCTGCAGGTGGTCAGGCATATCCTGACGTTCCGCATGGCCTTCTACACGACGGCGGGCAACGAGGCGGGACGGCTCCAGTCGCGCATCGACAAGGGCGTGACCAGTGTGAGCCGTGCAGTAAACAGCCTTTTCATCGATATTCTGCCGCTGTTTTCCAGTGCTGTGCTGGCACTCATCCTGATGTTTGCCGCCAACTTCTACGTGGGTTTGGTGGCGTTGTGCATCGTACCCGTCTACTTCTATGTCACCTACATCCAGGCTGAGCGCATGAGGGCTGGGCGGCGCGGCATTTTCCTGGGGCAGCAGGCCGTCAGCCAGAGCATCCTGAACATCATCGAAAGCATCACTGTCATCAAATCGTTCAACCGCGAGCAGATAGAGAGCGGACGACAGGCCACGGTGCAGGACGCGGTGACCGACCTGCAGCTGTCGACCCGCAAGCAGAGTTACTTCTTCACGGGGCTGAAGGGGTTCCTAGAGCAGATAGGCACCGTGCTCGTCATCATCCTGACGGCCTACCTCGTGCTCATCGACTATCCAGGCATGACCATCGGTAAGATAATGTACCACGTCATGCTCTTTGCCAACGTCAGCGCCCCCATCCGCCAGCTGCACCGCATCTACGACGACCTGAACGACGCCCTCATCTACTCCGAGGGACTCTTCGAGCTGATGGAGGGCAAGGAGGATGTAGAAGAGACGGGCGACCACCATCCCGACCACGTGACGGGCTGCTTCGAGCTGCAGCACGTCGACTTCACCTACCCCAATGGCGTGAAGGCCCTGCACGACGTGTCGATGCGCATAGAGCCGGGCAAGATTACGGCCCTGGTGGGCATGAGCGGTGCCGGCAAGAGCACCGTCGTCAACCTGCTCGACAAGTTCTACCATGCCGACAGCGGCACCATCACCCTCGACGGCACGTCCATCGACCAATGGGACACCCGCTGGCTGCGTGAGCACGTCGGTCTGGTGATGCAGAAAAACCACATCTTCGACGGTACCATCGAGGAGAATATACGCTACGGCAAC
>JAEEGH010015644.1_pt1 | contig 16441 bp, 13 predicted proteins | sample 9134181 | NCBI WGS metagenome assembly JAEEGH01 (sample SAMN16246544, study PRJNA631951) | gut metagenome | biome: gut microbiome; feature: rumen; material: DP-attached | host: Bos | place: Iran: Karaj | collected 2018-10
GCGCAGGTGAAGCCGGAAAGAACTTCCACATTGTTGCTACAGAAATCCGCCGCCTTGCAGACGGAATTATTGACGGTACAAAAGAAATCAAGGAAAAAATCAACGAGATCCAGCAGTCTTCTGATGCCCTCATTCTTGCCAGTGAAAACGGAACAGAAAAGATTACACAGGGCGTTGAAAGCGCAAAGAATCTTGAATCAAGATTCAGCAGCATAAAGAACGCGTCTGAAATAACTGCAGAGAGTGCAGAAAAGATTACAACAATCATTCAGCAGCAGGCAATTGCCAGTGAGCAGATTCTTGTAACCCTCAAGCAGATTGCATCCGGTGTAGAAAACTTTACAGCCGCAACAGAGCATATTTCTAATACTTCTCAGAACCTCAAGACAATTGCCACAGAGCTTGGCAACAACAAACAGGAGGAAGCATGAACGAAGAAATCGTAGATCAGCTTGAAGAGCAGACACAGGTCTCTACAGAAGTTGTAGAAGAAAAGCCTAAAACTACCTGGCTCATGTTTTCCATTGCTGAAAAAAAATATGCAGTGCGCTCAAGTGAAGTACTGGAAATTATCCGCGATGTTGCAGTTTACAAGCTGCCTTTTATGCCTTCCTATATCGAGGGTGTACTAAACCGTCGTGGAGACCCTTTTACTGTAATCAATCCTAAGGCTCTGCTTGGAGACGATGATGTAACTCCTCCAAAGGAACCTCTTTTTATGATTTTCAAAAGGGATGATGACCAGCTTTCCCTTCATATTTCCGACATTTTATTTTTTACAGAAATTGAAGAAGAGGCTTTAAATCTGATTCCTAACAGCAACGATGAAGGATTCTTTCTTGGAACGCTCGGCTATAACGACGAGGAAATTCCCGCCCTTAATCCGAACGCTTTTGAACTGCTCATAAGGAAAGAACTTGGAAGCGCATAATCATTTTACCTGCATCGCTTACGACACAGTAGATTTTCTCATTCAAAGTAAATATGTAGGCTTTGGTGTTTACCTTGCTGTTGATAAGGATGTAAATAGCATTCCTTTCAACCGCGAAACTCTGCCCCATATTCACATTGGTTCACTTCTTGAACAGACCTTTGGTTGTAAATCTATTGAAAACTGTAATGTCGTGCTGGTACTGCACATGGAAGATTTTGCAAGTGATGTCCAGGAGGCGATTGTAAGCTATACTCAGACAGCCTTCCCGGCCAGCGGAAATCTGGCACTTTCTGTAAACACAGCAATTTCAAGCAAAATCATTGATATTTCTTCCCTCCATCTGATTCCTCATGGCATCAGAAGAATGCAGAGTGACTGCGGAATTAACGGAATAGGTTTTCATAAAGATCCAAAAAATCCTGATATTCTTCGCAAGCAGATTCTGCTTTCACCGGATTTACTTTTACGAAAATTCTTTTCTAATGGATTTCTTAAACTGAAATGAGGAGGTGCAGGGCATGAAGATCATGATAGCAGACGGCTCTGCCGTTGTACGCGCAATTATTGAACAGAACCTCAAACAATACGCAGATATTCAGATTATTGCCTCTGTCTCTAACTGTAAAAAAATAGTGGACTGTGCAAGAAACGAGCTGCCAGACGCAGTTATAAGCGGAACAGACTTAACTGACGAATCAGAAAATGCGGCCTTAAAAAAACTTTCTCTGGAAATGCAGCTTCCTCTTATTGTTATGGCCGATTCTCAGGCTCTGGCTTCTGCAAGTCACTTCCCTTCCCGCCTGCAGACTCCGGCTGAAGTTATTCCAAAGCCTGGAGTAAAAGAGTTTAAAGACGAATTCTTTTCTAATCTTGTAGATAAACTAAAAGCAATAGAAACCCGTTCCGACATGGCGTCAAGACGTCAGGAAGCCGGAAAGAAAGAATACAAGCTCTTATGTATCGGAGCTTCTACCGGAGGTCCTACTGCTGTCTCAGAAGTACTTGCGGGACTTGGCAAGGACTTTCCTCTTCCAATTTTATATACCCAGCATATTGAAATCGGAGCAGATAAAAACATGGCAGACTGGTTTTCTACTGTCTGCCCTAACCTGAAAATTAAGCTTGCCGCAAACGGTGAAGAAGCAAGACCTGGCACTGTATACATGGCTCCCGCAGACCGTCATCTTATTGTCGACTGCGATGGTCCTCACGGGCTTCCTATAATCAAGCTTTCTGATGAAGAGCCTGAAAGATTTTTGCGCCCTGCTGTAAACAAGCTTTTCAGAAGTGCCGCTACAATTTACCAGACAAACACCCTGGCTGTTCTGCTTACCGGTATGGGCGCAGACGGTGCCGAAGGCTGCAAGGTAATCTGTGACCGTGGCGGCTGGACAATTGTTGAAGATAAATCGACCTGTGCGGTATTCGGAATGCCGGCAGCTGCCATAGAACTCGGTGGAGCAAGAGAAGTATTGCCACGCGGAGCAATTCCAAAACGAATTCTGGAGCTTGTGCGTAAATGAGTGAGCGTAAAAAAATTGTACTGACAGAAGAAGAACTCTCCTATTTCGTAAATCTGCTTACGGAACGCACCGGTATTGTGCCGCGCGCAAGCCATATTGAAGGTATAAAAAACTTTCTGGAGACCTATCTCAATCAGAATAAACTTTCAGTAAGTCAATATAAAGATTCCCTGCTTTACGACAAGGCTCTTATGGAAAATTTTATAAATGAATGTACTGTAAACGAAACTTACTTTTTCCGCGAAGAAAAACAGTTTGCCTTTCTTAAAGATAAGATTTTCCCAACCTGGCGGGCTAAGATTCCTGGCGGCGAAATAAAAATGTGGAGTGCCGCCTGCTCCTATGGAGAAGAAGCTTATTCCTTTGCTGTCCTTGCAAAGACCCTTGGCTTAAAACCAGTTGTAACCGCAACAGACATAAATTCAGAAGTGCTGAAGCACTGTAAGGCAGGACTTTTCCTTGGAACCTCTCTGCGTGCAGTAGACGGCGTAACCTTCCAGAATCTTGTACTTCCATACCGCCGCAGCGATGGACGTGTTGAGTTCCCGGAAGAAATCAAAAGCTGTGTAAATACAATGCAGATGAATCTTACAGAAATAGACTCACCTTTTACGGACATGTATCTGCCAAGAAATCAGAATATAATTTTCATAAGAAATGTTTTCATATATTTTACACCGGAAATGCGGGCCCGTATTCTGCGAACAATTGCACAGAAATGTCTTGCAGATGACGGCTTACTTTTTGTTTCAATGAGTGAAACAGCTCAAATTGACTCTACAATTCTGCCGCCTAATCTTGAAAAGCAGATGGACGGCAGCGTTTTCTATTTCCATAAAAAACCTACAGGAGGTAAAGTCTATGGCTAAAGTTTCTAGCGACATTACCGAAAGCTATGTGAGCGAAGTCAAAGAGCTTCTGGAAGAATCAAGAAAAGATATCATGACTCTTAAAAACAGTCAGGATGATCCGGAATGCTTGAGCCGGCTTTTACGCAATCTTCACACTATAAAGGGAAATTCTCGCATGCTTGGTTTTTCTACAATTGAAAAGCTTGCGCACGCTGTAGAAGATATTTACAAGAGCGTTAAAGACGGAAACATTAAAAACTCAGAACGTCTGGTAAAGCTTGTATTTGCCGTAACTAACAAGATTGAAGAATGCGCCATGGCTGTTTCCCATAAAGGAACAGATGAGCAGAATATTGAACTTTACCTCCAGTACTGCGATAAGCTTGCAGCAGGTGAATTGATTGATATCGAATCCTTCATTTCAGAATTAAACCGTGAGCGCGGCGAACTCCTTCTGGACGAAGATGAAGAAGAAACTGCAGACAATGTAAATGACATTCAGTCTATCCGAATTAAGCTTGCCCGTGTAAATGAAATCATTACTTCTTTTGATACAATGATTACACGGGAATTTCATCTTAAGCATCAGCTGGATGAACTTCATAAAATCGAAGAGAAAATCGGAAGCCATGAACTTTCAAAAATCCGCAAACAGTTTGAAAGCGACATTTATGCCCTGGAAACTTCTATCTTCAGCGTACAGGAACAGGTTTTCGATTTACGAATGCTTCCTATAAGCATTGTTCTCCGCCCTCTGGAAAGCACAATTGCCATGGAGGCAATGAATCTTAAAAAGAAGGTTAAATGTGAAATCCCGAGCACAGACATTGCAATTGATAAGGTAATTCTGGAAGAACTCGGCGACATCCTCATGCACTTAATCCGTAATGCGCTGGACCATGGAATAGAACCACCAAAGGAACGTAAGGCTGCCGGCAAGAGCGAAACCGGTACCGTAAGCATTACCTGTGTGCGCGAAACAAAGCATATAGAACTCCGAGTTACCGACGATGGCCGTGGACTCGACTATGATAAAATCCGTGCAAAAGCAACAAAGCTTTATCCTGAACGAACAGATGAAATCCGTGATATGAACGACAGAGAACTTTCACAGTTCCTCTTCCAGTCGGGCTTCTCAACAAAGGATGAAGTTACAGAGCTTTCTGGCCGCGGCGTTGGTCTTGATGTTGTATGGTCTAATGTTGAAAAAATTAAAGGCCGAGTAAAGATTGAAAGTGAAAGAGGAAAAGGAACTTCCTTTATTCTTCACTTCCCGCTTTCTCTTTCTACCTTACAGGGGCTCTTTGTTTTCTCTAACAAGGAAAAATATCTTATTCCTTCCCAGCACATAGTTGATATTCTTTACAGAAAGAAGACTGATTTTATTACCCTGCAGAACCAGAGCTACATTCAGCTGGAAGGTCAGCTTATTCCATGTTTCTCGCTTTCTTCTCTTTTCGAAGACCGCAAGGCAGGAATTATGCTTGATGAAGAACCGGTACTTATTGCCGAATACATGGAACAGAGAATCGGTATTATCGTAGAACAGGTACAGCAGTATGTTTCCCTTGTTGTAAAACCACTTCCTAAGGGACTGCAGAATTTTACCATCCTTCAGGGAATTGTTTTTGATGAGCATTATGATATTGTGCCTATCCTTCATGTTCCGGAGATTCTTAAAAAGTTCAAACAGCTCCGCGGTTACGATATTAAAAAATATGAAGCCGCAACTAAAAAGCGTACTGTCAGAATTCTTGTTGTTGATGATTCTCAGACAACCCGTGACATTGAAACTTCAATTCTTGAAAGCGCAGGCTTCTTAGTTGATGAAGCATACGATGGTCTTGATGGTCTGGAAAAAGCAAAGACAAAGCAGTACGACCTTATTCTTACAGACCGCGAAATGCCTCGTATGACGGGAACCGTTCTTCTGGATAACCTTCGCCGTATGGAACAGTACAAGGATATTCCGGTTGTAATTGTTTCTGCAGACCAGAGTCAGACAGCAATGCAGGAATATGAGCAGCTGAAAGCCTCTGCCGTTATTTCCAAAGGAGACTTTAAGCGTGGTAACCTTATCAACGTGATAAAAGGTCTTGTAGGAGGTGATGCATAATGAGTAAGAAAATTCTGATTCTTGAAACTTCCGTAACTCTGCAAAAGCTTTTTACCACAACACTGGACGGTGATGAGTACAACATTCAGTTTGTAAATAACGGTAAGAATGCCATTAACAAGCTTTTTGATTTTATGCCGGATTTATTCCTTTTGAATTCCGACATTGAAGATCCGGGAAGCTTTGAGCTTGTAAGAATCATTCGTGCAATAAAATGTTTTAAGACTTTAACGATAGGCATGTATGCCAACTTCCCTACTCCGCTCGATGAGACTCTGGCAAAAGAATGTGGAGTTACAAGCTTTGTAAGACTGGACGAAAAAACTCTTGTACTTAATGTTGATGAACTTGCCGAACTGGAAAGTCCAAAGCTTGAAAAGTCTGCTGTAAATCAAATCAAAAAGACCTTTGATGAATCCTTTTTATTTGAGAATTCTTCTGAGGTTCTGCACGACATCACATACAAAAATGCCCTGCTCTTAAAAATCAATAACCTCTTTAATGTTATTGAAGATATAGAAGAAATTACCCGCCGCCTTCTGCTGCTTATTACAGATATCTGCGAAGTACCGGCAGCAAGTCTTTTTGTTGTTGAAGATGATGGCCCACATGCTTACTATGTCTGCTCAGAAAATCTGGGAGAAAAGGAAATAACCGATTTCCTTAGTGTATGTGCCACAGACTTTGAAAGCGAACAGACAGACTACAATATCTCCAAGATTGCCCCTAAAAAACTGGAGACTTCAGAAGCCCTCAATCGTTTTTACAGTACAAAGGTCCAGCTTTCAAGTTACGAGAATGTTGCTCTTAAAGCCTCTGATGAAAAAACATATCTTGGTACCGTGCACATCGTAAGCGAAGGAAATATTTCCAGCGACAAACAGGAGCTCTTTTCTTTCTGTGTAAAGAATGCCGGCCCAGTTTTTGACAAGGCAATTATCATAAAAAAGAAAATGTTCTTTGAAAAAAGAATCCGCCGCGCCTTCAGCCGTTTTGTACCGGAGCAGATTATCGACAGCCTTGTTATGCAGGCAGACACAGATGATAAGGTTGGCGTTGGAGAAACCCGTGCCGTTGCAATTCTTTTCAGCGACATCCGTTCTTTTACAAACATCAGTGAAAAGAACAAGGCCGATGTTCTGGTTGCCTTCCTCAACCGCTATTTTTCTACTATGGTCGAAATCATCAAAAAGCATGGTGGTACAATCGACAAGTTTATTGGTGATGCCATTATGGCAGAGTTTGGTACTCCGGTAAGTTACGAAGACAACTGCCGCCGCGCAGTTGCCGCTGCCTACGAAATGCGAGATGCTCTGCCTACGGTTGAACTTGGAGACCTGGTTATGCCGGACGGCATGACCTTCAATATCGGAATCGGCATTCACTATGGTGATGTAATCGTTGGTTCAATCGGTTCAAAGGATAAAACAGACTATTCTGTAATCGGAGACAACGTAAACCTTGCATCCCGTCTGGAAGGTCTTACAAAAACCTACGGTTCTCAGATTCTTGTAAGTGAAAGTGTCCGTCTGGATGCCGGTGAAGATTCTTTCTGCTTCCGGCATCTGGATGATGTTCGTGTAAAGGGAAAAAAGAAAGCAGTTCCTATTTACGCTGTGGATCGCAGCGAAACCGAATTCCCTCTGCAGTATAAGGATGCCTACATAAAGGGCATGGATTTGTATAAGCAGGGAATCTGGAATCTTGCAAGTGATTATTTTAAGAAGGCTCTGACCGCTGTAGAAGGCGACAAGGCTGCAAAGCTTATGCTTGAACGCTGTGAAGAGTTTATAAAGAATCCGCCTGAAAACTGGGACGGCGCGATTGCATTTATGACAAAGTAGGAGAAGACATGAAAACTTTTAAGCGATATTTATTAACAATTCTTATTACCACATATTCTGGAGTTCTTTTTCTCAGAATCTTTCATTACGGATTCATTTATGAAAACCCTGCAGAAATAATACTGGGCTTTGTACCGACCTTTTTTATTACTCTTGGTCTTATTGCAATCTGTTCCTTCTTTCAGTGGCCGCTCTTGACGAAGTTTGAAAGAATAATTGAAAAAGGAAAAGCAAATCCTGCCGCCCTTACTCAAAGTGATTTTGACTTTTGCACAAAGGCCTACAGAAATTATGACATCATAATCATTGTTGCTCATGTTATCGGCTTTCTGGTTGGTGCCGGCTCTACTGCAATTATTTCTTCAGCTAAAGGAATTGCACCCTTTAATCCAATAACCTTCACCTTGATTGAAATGCAGTCTGTTGCTACAGGTTTTATGTGTTACACCATAAACTACGTACTTGTAAAAAGAATTTTTATGGCTAATCAGATGAGAGAGATTGGCATGAAGCTTTCGGAAAATCTTTCCCGTGTACAGAACGTTGCTATGTGGGCTTCCATCGATACCGCTATCATCAACATGATGACTGTTCCTTACGGCACCATCATTAATCCAGGCGCAGACGGCTACAATAACTTTATTAAATACGCATTAATCGGCTGGTTCACCAGTCTTGTTGAATTCTTCATTGTATTCAAAGTAATCACAAAGAGAATCCAGAAAACTGAACAGAATATCAGTAACAATCTTCTTGCAGAAACAATAACCCTCGCAGATGCAACAAAGCAGAGTGCGGAAAACAGCCAGAACCAGACAGCGGCAGTAAAAGAAATTGTTGCAACCATGCACGATTCTACAGAGCTTGCAAACAACATCGGAGACAAGATCCGCGAGGTAAATAACCTTGCAGAAAAGTCACGTGATGCAGTTATTTCTGGCAGCGAGGCCCTGCAGAAAAACGTAAAAGAGCTTCTGGATATCAAAAACACAAACATGCTTACAATCGACGGAATCAAGGGCCTGAACAACAAGATTAAAGGAATCTGGGATATTGTTTCCATCATCAACAATGTTGCAGACCAGACAAAAATCATCGCCTTTAATGCCGAGCTCGAAGCAAGCAGCGCTGGTGAAGCCGGAAAGAATTTCCATATTGTTGCAACAGAGGTTCGCCGCCTTTCCGACAACATCATCGACAGCATCAAGGAAATCCGCGAAATCATTACAGAAATCCAGAAGGCTTCCGACACCCTGATTCTCGACAGTGAAAAAGGCACCGCCCAGATCGATTCCGGCTGCGAAAGCGCCCGCTCCCTCGAAAGCGGCTTCGAAAGCATCATGGAATCTTCCAGGGCAACCGCCGACAGCTCTCACGAAATTCTGGACAACGTAAGCCAGCTCACCAGCGCCAGCGAACAGATTTTCATCACCCTGCAGCAAATCGCCCAAGGCATCGAAAGCTTCGCAAAAAACACCTCAAGCATTTCATCCGCTTCCGAAAACTTAAAGGAGATTGCCAGCCTGCTTTAGATTTTTGATGGCCTTGGCTATATAGGGTGCATTTCTTTCAATAATTTTTTTTCAGAAGCAGATGAGTCCTTTTCTGTGTCATAAGAAATTTTATTTTAAATTGTACTATTTTTTACAGGACTGTCAGATTTATTACTTATTTTCCACATAATCATAGGATGAATAATAATTCGACTCAGAATATTTTGATCTGTAAATAATAACTCCGGCTTATAGATTTTTTGATTGAACAAGTCCAGGAACTCTTGCTGTTCCTTAGTAAGATTTATGAGATCTGATAAGAACGGCTCAACATTTTTCTTATATCCATTCAAATCAATATGAGTTCCCTTATGCAAAACTGGCAACAATGCTGCAAGTGCAGTCTTAAGAGTAATATAATCTAAAGGCTCTAAAGAATATTCGTTTGGGATTACTTCCTGTGAGAGAACGGTATAAAAAACAAAGGCATTTCTTAAAAGAGTCATATCATCTTTTGTAAAAACATTGTGACTAACAAGATTGTTTACATCATACAAATCTCTTGGCATCGCACGGCTTAAAAGTGCATTCAACTTTGCTGCAAACAATTCGAACTTATTTAAGATGGCAATTTTATTTTTGCTTTCGATTCCTTTAATCGCTATATTCTTATAATCCGGTTCGAACAAATGAGAACGCAAAGAATAATTTATTTCTATTTTGATGTTATCATTCATACCACCAGCATTCATATAATTAACAACAAAAGAATCCAGGCTATGACGACTTTTTGATTTTGGATTTAAATTATAACCTTCCCTCTCAAAATAATTATTTAATTTGCTGGTAATGATTTCACGCTGAATAATCATTTCATCTCTACTACAATTGCCATTAAAATCTAAATCAATATCAACGGAAAGACGTGGTAATTCAAAAATAAAAAGATTAATTGCAGTTCCACCTTTTAGAAATAGTTTACCTGCCAAATCTGAATCAGAATTTATAAAGTCAAGAATTTTTACAAGTCGAATAACTTTTTCTAAGGTATCTCTTGTAAAATTCATTTCGTTCGCGATTATATTCAAATCTTCTTTCGTATATTCAAACATCAGCGAAGTCTCCCTGATTCAGAATTTTATTCAAGTCAGATGGAATACATAAATTCCATTCTTTATCAAAAGCAAAAGATTTTGCTTCATCTTTTCGGCACAAATAACGGATACTTGCATCTGCAGCTTTTTTACAATGTTCAAAGAAGTTGTCAGACAGATGTAATGAAGAAAAATGACGCAAAATAAAACCTGTTTTTTGATACAAGAAATTGTTATCGTATTTTGCAAGATATTCGGTCAATTTTTTTTCATCAATAAATTTCACAAGACTGATGCACTGTAAAACTTCTTCAAGTCCAGATTTCTTTTCAAAATCTTTGATAGAATCTAATACAGTACGTTCCATATCGGTTACCTTTACATGCTTAATTTCTGTTATACCAAAATGATATTTGTTTTGTATGTATTTATACTCTAGTCCATCAAAATAAAAATCATTGAATTTTGAGTCCGAAGATACATGCATTTCATTAAAAACTTGATTTGCAATTCCGTAAAACTCAAATGCAGAATGATGAGAAACAAAACTGGAAGATGTAATTTTTGAAGCGATTTCAAATTTGTCTGCAACAGGTGTTTTATCACTCAACGAAACAGCAGAATATAGATTCTTCTTAGCAGAAACAATGAGCCCATTTTTTTTCAAATTATAAATAGCATTATTTGCCTTTTTCTTATCGCCTGTAATACCTTCAATATCAGAAAAAGAAAACACATGAGATCGTAATAATTTTGAATATAAATCTAATGTAGTGGACATTGTACTTTAATTATTACTCAATTTACTTATAAAATCAAGCATAAAGAGAAATTAATAAAGTGTACAAACATCTTTAGTTCATCTTTGAAAATAAACTTCGCTAATATTGGGCAATATACTGGTCAATTTCATCTTCTTAATAGAACAAACTTAGTCCCCATAATCAAAAGTGAATATAAGGCAAAGAAAACAACAAAGAGGATAATTCTTTTTCTATAATGATTCTTGAAGGTTGAAACAATCTGCGGGCCGTCCGGAATATCTTTTAGTTCCGGAACAACTGATTTTACAATCTCAAGCCCATCAAAAAGATAAGCAATGTATTTGTATTCGCTGCAAACAAAATCTGAAATTCCCTGAGAAATACTTTTCTTTTTATAGACAGCTGAAAGAATCTTTTTGGTAAGTTGCCCATAAGTTTTTAGATAAATGATAAAACGAATCAGGGCATATAAAAATATCGAAAGAAAAATTGCAACAGCTATCTTTCTTGAAACAACATCTCCAAAGGGCTTTGTAACAAGAATTGTACAGCCAGCTGCATTAAAGAAGAATGTAATTATTGTTGTTACTAAAATTGATTTATAGACTTCCGAAAGCTTTTCATCAATCTTTTGATAGCTGACTTCGTATAACTTATTTTCTATTTTCTTTTCCAGTTTTGGCAGCACATATCTTGAGACCTCGCGGAAAACTGTAAGAAGAACTGAAAGATCATCTAACAATCCAAAACCAGGGATGGTATCCGGCAAGATATCAAATGGAAGCACCAGATACAAAAGAGCACCAACAATTACAAGCTTCAGGCGCAAAGGAACTTCGGGAGATTTTGCCTGTTCCCAGAGAAAGAGAACCTTATCCCAGATTTTTGCAATCACACCTTTCTTCATAGCTGGAAGTTTAGAATCCAATTCCTGAAGATCCTTTTCCGTAGATTGCTTTCCGAGTTCATCCGCTTTTTTAAGTGCCCTTTTCTTAGTTATGGTGTCCATAAAAATATACTACCACTTATTATAAATATAATCTGTAATAATATATTCTTTTATATCCATCATATGTACTTCAATCACATAAATAAAAATTCTTCTTTAATCCATTAATATTTTCCCATTTCGCATTGCATTTTTTTTTCAAAATCCGTATAATTATGTAATTTTATTGTATAATTATGCAAAAATCCGCATAAACTTATGCATTTCTTTATATAAACGGAGGCAATGATGTCTAACAAATCTGAAGCAGCAATTCTTAAGAATCTTGAAAAGCTGGCGGTACACAATGACCCTATCGACCAGAAGCTCTACGCACAGTACGATGTAAAACGAGGCCTCCGTAATGCAAACGGAACCGGTGTACTCGTTGGTCTTACCCGCATTGGTGATGTAGTTGGTTACGAAATGAAGGATGGTCAGAAGATTGCTGTTCCTGGCCGCCTTATTTACCGCGGTTATAACGTAGAAGACCTCATTAAAGATGCAGAAAAAAACAAGCAGTTCGGTTACGAACAGTGCGCATATCTTCTTCTCTTTGGAGAGCTTCCAAATCAGGCAAAGCTTGAAAAGTTTACGACCTATCTTGGAGAATGTCGTGTTCTTCCTGCAAACTTTACAGAAGACATGATTATGAAGGCTCCTTCTAACGATATCATGAACAAGATTGCCCGCGGTGTTCTTGCAAGTTATTCTTATGATGATGATCCTGAAAACCGCGAGGTTGGCAATATCATCAAGCAGTGTATTCAGCTGATTGCCCGCTTCTCTACACTTGCTGCTTACGGCTATCAGGCTAAGCGCCGCTACTACGACAATAAGTCTCTCTTTATTCATAACCCTAAGCCGGAGCTTTCTACTGCAGAAAACTTCCTCCGCCTTATCCGCTCAGACAAGCAGTACACACGCCTTGAGGCTGAAATCCTCGACCTAGCTTTGATTCTGCACGCTGAGCACGGTGGTGGTAACAACTCTTCTCTTACAGTTCACGTTGTTTCTTCTGCAGATACAGATACTTACTCTGCTATGGCTGCTGCCGTTGGTTCTCTTAAGGGACGCCGCCATGGTGGTGCCAACATCCGCGTTGTAGAGATGATGGACGACATCAAGGCAAACGTAAAAGACTGGACAAGTGAAAAAGAAGTTTCTGCTTACATCAAAAAGATTGCAACAAAAGAAGCCTTCGACCGTTCTGGTCTTGTTTACGGAATGGGCCACGCAGTTTATACAATCAGCGACCCTCGTGAAGTTCTTCTTAAGGCAAAGGCTAAACAGCTTGCTAAAGAAAAGGGCTGCATGGAAGAGTTTGCTCTTTATGATTTGATTGAAAAGGTAGCTCCTTCTATCATTCAGGAAGTACACCATTCTGATAAGCGCGTGTGTGCAAACGTAGACTTCTATTCTGGTTTCGTTTACTCAATGCTCAACATTCCTCGCGAGCTCTTTACACCAATCTTCGCAATTTCACGTATTGCCGGATGGTCTGCTCACCGCATCGAGGAAATTGTAAGCGGCGGCCGTATCTACCGTCCTGCTTACAAGAACATCTCTAAAGAGCGCGAGTTTGTTCCGCTGATGGATAGAAAATAAACGTAAAGTACGGTGGTTGAGTGCTCGCGAAGGCGAGCGTATCGAAACCACCGTAACCTCTGAACACAATATGTCAAAAGAAAGACTAGACAAATTACTTGCTCACGAAGGCTTTGGCTCCCGCAAAGATATCAGAAAACTTTTGCGCGGCTGCGAAGTTCTCGTGAACGGCAGCCGCACCTACGACCCCGGATTTCAGGTTGACGCAGAAAACGACAGCATCAGCGTAGACGGCGAAGAAATCAACTTACATAAAAATCTCTATCTGATGATGAATAAACCTCAGCACTATGTCTGCTCAACAAAAGAAGGCGACCACGAAACTGTCTTTGATTTGCTGGATGATTCCCTGCGTACCCCTTACCTTCAGGATAAGCTCCACCTGGTAGGCCGCCTGGACATGGACACAGAAGGTCTTCTGCTTTTTACGACTGATGGAGAACTCACCCACCGTCTCATCTCACCAAAATCGCATATCAGTAAAACATACCTGTGCGGACTTGAACATCCGGAGACAGCGGAACACCAGGCAGAAATCACAAAGCAATTCGAGGCCGGCATTGAAGTTGGCCCGGAAGACAATGAGCAGGGCTTTACCTGCCAGCCCGCAGAAATCCGTTGGCTCGACGCAAGCACCGCCCACCTCACAATCTACGAAGGTAAATACCACCAGGTAAAGAGAATGTTTGCGGCAGTGGGAAATAAGATTGTGTATCTGAAAAGAATCTCTATGGGTAGTCTGAAACTTGATGATTCTCTGGAACTCGGGGATTATAAAGAACTCTCAGAATCAGACTTACAACTATTGCAATAATTCCACACAGATTGAGGCTTGAAAATGAAATACCAAGCCTCAAAACAATTGTGTCAAGGCTTTAAGCGAAGCGTGCCTTGACGCAATTGTATTCGATTTTGCTAACGCAAAATCATTTTTTATTTTTTCCGAAGTTAAACAAATGCCCCTTTACAAGCCAGGCAAAGCCGAAGATCAGTAAAAGCATTGCTTCAACAATCATGGTAAGAAAGCCTGGGATATTGATTCCGCAGGCACGCACAATACTTAAAATCACAAAAAGCGCCATTATAACAATCATTGCCCAGGCACAGATTTTATAGATTTTATTATTCAGATCATTTCCACTTTTTGCAAAAAGCCAGCCGATGTTATAAGCCATAAGTCCAAAAAGCAGCATTGCAGACCCACAGTGAATCACGTTAGAAACTGCTACCGGAATCTGAAAGTATCCAACATACTCAATTCCATAAGGATTTGTGCAAGGAAAGAGGACAACCCCAAAAGCAAAAATGCCCGAAAGCACGTTTATAATTGTATCGATTGTTTCGTAAGATCGGTAACAGAGCAAAAAGATTGCACAGGCTCCAAGAATAATCGGAAGCGCCGGTGTAATATAATAAGTTACGCTGATAGAATACCACCAGGATTCAGGCTTATCTTTCACAAAAAGCCCACCCAGAATACTGAAAAAAGGCAGCAGCATTCCAAGAGCTCCCAGTACATTCCTGTGCAGCAGAGAACTCATAGCCTTAACCTTAATTTTCGCTTTTAATTCTTCATCCATTTTTTTACCTCTTTTTTATTATAAGTTGACTAAGCAAGATTTTCAATTTTTTTATATACATCTTGATGTGTAAAATTTACACATCAAGTTATCGTTCTTACATTACTTGTTAAAACCCCTCTAATCAGTTAAAATATTAGTGAAAAAATCACAAGGACACTTTAATGACTGATATCGAAATCGCTCAGAAAAATAAGATGATTCCGGTGGCTGAGGTTGCCGCTAAGATTGGAATCACTGCAGACAAACTTGAGAACTACGGACCTTACAAGGCAAAAATTACATTTGACGAACTTCGTGCCTTACAGGAAAAGGCTGCATCAAAGCCTGGTAAACTGATTCTTGTAACTGCCGTTACCCCTACTCCAGCTGGAGAAGGAAAATCTACCGTAAGCATTGGACTTGCAGACGGACTTAATAAAATCGGAAAGAAAACTGTTGTTGCCCTTCGCGAGCCTAGCCTTGGACCTTGCTTTGGTGTAAAGGGAGGTGCCTGTGGCGGTGGATACGCACAGATTGTTCCAATGGAAGATATCAACCTTCATTTCACAGGTGATATTCACGCAATTTCAATTGCAAATAACCTGATTGCAGCCCTTATTGATAATCACCTGCAGCAGGGAAATGAATTAAACATTGACCCGCGCACTATTTCCTGGAAGCGCTGTGTTGACCTTAACGACCGCGCCCTGCGCAATATCACAATCGGACTTGGCGGACGCCTTCAGGGAGTTCCACGCGAGGACCACTTTAGTATTGCAGTTGCTTCTGAGATTATGGCGATTGTATGTCTCAGCCGCACAATCAGCGAGCTTAAAGAGCGCATTGACCGCATTGTAATCGGCCAGAACTATGCCCGCGAAAACATAACCTTTGGACAGCTTAAATGCACAGGTGCTATTGCGGCCCTTCTTAAAGATGTAATTAAACCAAACCTTGTACAGACTCTCGAAAAGAATCCAGCCTTTGTTCACGGCGGACCTTTTGCAAATATCGCCCACGGCTGTAACAGTGTAAACGCAACACTCTGTGCTCTTGCAACAGGCGACTATGTTGTAACAGAAGCAGGCTTTGCCGCAGACCTTGGAGCTGAAAAGTTCCTCGATATTAAATGCCGCGCAGCCGGTCTCAAGCCAAGCGCAGTTGTAATTGTTGCAACAATCCGAGCCCTCAAGATGCACGGCGGCGTTGCAAAGGCAGACCGCAGTAAACCTGATACAGCAGCCCTCGAAAAAGGCTTTGCAAACCTCAAGACCCATATCGAAACCGTTGCAAAGTTCGGGCTTCCAGCAGTAGTTGCCGTAAACAAGTTTATAACTGATACTGATGAAGAAATCCAGCTTCTCGAAAAGCTCTGTCGCGACAACGGCTCAACTGCAGTGCTCTCAGAAGGCTGGGGAAAAGGCGGCGAAGGTGCCACAGACCTCGCAAAGGTTGTTGCAGAAATTGCAGACAGCGGAAAGGCAAACTACCATCCGCTTTACGAGCTCGACCTGCCGCTCGCAGACAAAATCCGAAAAATTGCAAAAGAGATTTACCGCGCCGCAGACGTTGACTTTGACCCTGCAGCCCTCAAAAAGCTCAAGACTTTTGAAGACAATGGCTACGGCAAGCTCCCTGTTTGTATTGCAAAGACACAGAACTCT